>Ga0307985_10000332_pt1 | contig 28395 bp, 20 predicted proteins | sample EllFjometageno80_FD_203155 | JGI IMG/M metagenome (GOLD analysis project Ga0307985, IMG submission 203155) | Marine microbial communities from Ellis Fjord, Antarctic Ocean - #80 | ecosystem: Environmental > Aquatic > Marine > Unclassified | place: Southern Ocean | collected 2014-10-09 | reverse complement strand
CTACTAACGCTGCAGATTACTCTGCACTAGTATATGATCCACAGTGGTACAACATCGCTACCCTTCGTGCTCTTCATGAGACTGAAGTTGGTCAGGCTGGTGACAGTACTATTGGTCAGATCGTAGAAGAATGTTCATTAGAAGTTCGCAACCCAACCGGTTGTGGTTTGATCGTTGGTTTAGCTGGTTAAACACTAAGCTACACAAAGGGGTCCTCCAAAGGGACCCCTCTTTTTTCAGGAGGACACTGTCTTATGAAGTACAGATCACAAGACGATAATAAACACAGCTTTGATGTTGTTACTGACCAGAGTCAATTTGTACTCTCTCAGGACATCAACGCATACCGGGAGTACGCCAAGGAATCCAGAGATCTCTATGAGGTCGCCAAGGCTAAGTCGCACTACCGTTCATTTGCAATCATACCCGATATAGTTGCAATAGATATACTCACAAAGTACCAGATCGACATCAATGCGTCTGACTTTATGGGTGACAAAGCACAAGTTAATAAACTTAAAAAGATTATAATCTCGGAGTACCCAGATCTGCTTACGCATGGTCAGTCTCGGAGACAATAGAGGATATAATAAATGTCAACTCCAAAGTATGATGCACTAGTCGCAAAGGTTCGTGACTGGGCAAACAGAGACAGCACAGTTCTATCTGACGCTATCATCTCTGATTTTATAGATTACTCAGCGGATCTCTGCTACAGAGAACTACGCATTCCTCCCTTGGAGTATACATATCAGTACGCAGCTATCACTGTTGCAGGTGAAGACTCCTTGCAACTACCACCTGACGTAACTGAGCTTATGATGTTCCGAGTGACAGATACCGCAGGTAAGTCTTTAGTCTTCGACCAGAAGATGGATATGCAGTCGTTCACAGACAAGTATACAACCAAAGAGTTTGGTTCCTTCACACGTAAGGGGCAGAACTTAGAGTTCTACCCAGCAGCCGCTGTAGGTGATGTGTATGAACTACACTACTACCGCAGACTGTTTGATATGGATGCAACTTATGTTGTTAACCAGAATAACATTGACCTTGGCAACACTACAGTGTCTTCATCAGGTGTCACAGGGGCTGTTGAGATATCTAGTGTATGGTACATAGGTAACGAAGTATATAACTGGTTACGTGATGATAACGAACGAATGGTACTGTGGGGTGCATTGCACCACGCTTTTGAATACCTAGGCAGTGATGAACAAGCAGCTAAGTATCTCAATAAGCAGATGCAGGCTATTGATGAATTAAACCGTGAAGAGAAGAAACGTAGAGTTTCTGGGGCTTCCAATGCAGTCACTTATGAAGTGTCTGAGTTACTTTAAGGAGACCACATAGATGGCTATTACATATACACCTAATGAATCAGGTAGTACCCCGATCCCGTTTAGTTCTGGAGTTGAAGAAGCTGGTTTGGTAGATAAGCCATCAGAAGGTGGTTCTTTCAACAACTCATCCGTTGGCGAATACGCCACATCATTATCCGCAGCTAACCAGTCTATTGCCGCTAAGAAATTAGCAGAGCAAGCAGCAATTGATACTGCGGCAGACTTAGTATTGACCACTGCCGATGTTGCACTAACACATGCAGACTTAGTACTTACTAATGCAGATGTAGTGTTAGCCGAGGCTGATAAGGTGCAAACTGGCTTAGATAAGATATCAACTAACGCTGATGTTGTGTCCACTAATGCAGATGTTGCAGTAACTAACGCAGATGTTGTACTTACTAATGCAGACGTAGTGTCAGCTGAGGCTGATAAGGTGCAAACTGGCTTAGATCGTACAGCAGTAGCAGCTGACTTAGTGCTTACTAATGCAGACGTAGTGTCTGCTGAGGCTGATAAAGTACAAACTGGATTAGATCGTACAGCTGTTTCTGCAGACTTAGTGCTTACTAATGCAGATGTAGTGTCTGCTGAGGCTGATAAAGTACAGACAGGGTTAGATAAGGTATCAACTAACGCTGACGTTGTAACAACTAACTCAGATGTTGTACTTACTAACGCAGATGTTGTACTTACTAATGCAGATGTAGTGTCTGCTGAGGCTGATAAAGTACAGACAGGGTTAGATAGGGTGGCAACCAACGCAGACTTAGTACTTACTAATGCAGATGTAGTGTTAGCCGAGGCTGATAAAGTACAAACTGGATTAGATCGTACAGCTGTTTCTGCAGACTTAGTGCTTACTAATGCAGATGTTGCAGTAACTAACGCAGATGTTGTGACTACTAACACACATGCTGCAACAGCAACAACTAAAGCATCTGAAGCATCAACATCTGAAACTAACGCAGCCAATAGTGCGTCAGCCTCAGCTACAAGTGCTACTGCAGCTCAGACGGCTAAGACAGCAGCAGAACTTGCAGAAGTTCATGCAGAACTTGCAGAGGTTAATGCAGAGACTGCAGAGACAGCAGCAGAGTTAGCAGAGACCCATGCAGATTCCGCAGAAGCGGCATCCTTGGTATCTCAGAGTGCAGCAGCAGCAAGTCAGTCTGCAGCAACTGCCAGCGCCAACAGCGCAGCTACAAGTTCAGCTAGTTCAGCTTCTAGCGCTTCGGGTGCACAGAGTAGTGAAGATGATGCATCTATCAGTGAAACTAACTCAGCAAGCTCTGCCACTGCAAGTGCTAACAGTGCTACAGCAAGTGCTGTTAGTAGCTCATCAAGTTCATCCAGTGCAACTACATCCACAGAACAGGCTGTAATAGCTACAGCTAAATCAGTCATTGCAACAACTAAGGCTTCTGAGGCATCAACCAGTGCTACCGCAGCTCAGTCATCGGAAGATGATGCAGCAGCAGATTTAGTACTAACTAATGCTGACGTAGTATCTACTAACGCTGACGTAGTATTAACTCATGCTGACGTAGTCTTAACTCATGCTGACGTAGTACTTGCGGAAGCTGACAAAGTGCAGACAGGGCTGGACAGGACCGCTGTAGCCTCAGATTTAGTGGCTACCAACCAAGATACAATAGATACTAATGCAGATCTAGTATTGACTAATGCTGATGTAGTGTTAACTCATGCTGACGTAGTATTAGCCGAGGCTGATAAGGTACAAACTGGCTTAGATCGTACAGCAGTAGCGGCCGACTTAGTGGCAACCAATCAAGATACACTAGACACTGCAGCCGACCTTGTATCTACTAACGCTGACGTAGTATTAACTCATGCTGACGTAGTATTAGCCGAAGCTGATAAGGTACAAACAGGGGTAGACAGAACTGCAGTCGCAGCAGACCTTGTGTTAACCAACCAAGATACAATAGATACCAACCAAGATACAATAGATACTAATGCAGATTTAGTATTGACTAATGCAGACGTAGTATTAACCCATGATGACGTAGTACTTACTCATGCAGACGTAGTGTCTGCTGAGGCAGATAAAGTACAGACAGGGCTAGACAGAACTGCAGTAGCATCCGATCTTGTGGCAACTAATCAGGATACAATTGACACTGCAGCAGATGTTGTATCCACTAACGCTGATGTTGTATCCACTAATGCAGACGTAGTGTTAACTCACGCAGATGTAGCTGCCACAGCTGGTAAGCTTCCTAAGTCTGGTGGGGCAATGACAGGGGCTATTACAACTAATAGTACCTTTGATGGTCGTGATGTGTCAGTAGACGGCACTAAGTTGGATACTATTGAAACCAGTGCCACAGCAGATCAAACTGCTGCTGAGATTAAAGCTTTATACGAGTTAGAAACCAGTGCCTTTACAGACGCTCAGTTCACCAAGTTAGGTGGTATTGAAACCAGTGCCACAGCAGATCAAACTGCTGCTGAGATCCGTACAGCAGTGGAAGCAGCTACTGATAGTAATGTGTTTACAGATGCTGACCACACTAAGCTTAATGCTATAGAAGCTAGTGCTGACGTAACTGATACTACTAATGTGGTAGCAGCGTTAACAGCAGGAACCAATGTAACTATAGCTGTTGATGGTACTGTTTCTTCCACAGATACTAATACTACCTATTCAGTGGGTAATGGTGGACTGACGCAAGTTAATTTCACCACTGCTGACAACACTAAATTAGATGGTATTGAAGCTAGTGCCAACGTGACTGATACTACCAATGTGGTAGCATCCCTAACGGCAGGTACCAATATAGCTATTGCTGCTGATGGTACTGTTTCATCTACCGATACCAACACTACTTATTCAGTTGGTGATGGAGGCTTAACTCAGGTTAACTTCACTACTGCTGATAACACTAAGTTAGATGGTATTTCTGCATCAGCCAATAACTACTCACTTCCAGCATCTGTTGTTCATGATACTGAAGCAGGGGCGTTACATGCTACTGATGCACTGTCAATATCTGGACACACTATCACATTAAAACGTGGTGATGCTACCACAGAGACAGTAGTGGTACCTGACAACAACACTGTATACACACATCCAGCTAACCATGCTATTTCGGTTATCACAGGATTGCAGACAGCTTTAAATGCTAAGGCACCTCTGGCAAGCCCTGCATTAACTGGAGCGCCTACAGCTCCAACAGCAGCAGCTAACACCAACACTACTCAGGTAGCTACGACTGCATATGTGCAGACTGAGCTTACTGATCTTATTGGAGGTGCTCCGGGTACTCTTGATACGCTTAATGAACTAGCTGCAGCAATCAATGATGATTCAACTTATTCGTCTACTTTGACTACAGCTTTAGGTACTAAGGTTGCTAAGGCATCCAACCAAGCACTAAGCACATCAGCTAATGCTATGACTATCAGTGGTCATACTATTACGTTGAATCGTGGTGATGGGACTACTGACGCTGTCACAGTGCCAGATAATAACACTAACACCCATCGTGGTATCGATGATACCCCTGTTAACGGTCAAACAGCTGAGAGTATAAGCTCTAATTGGGCTTTCGATCATGCTGCAAGTTCAACGGGACATCCCCGTGATACCAGAAACCAGATTGCAGGCACTTACAATAACTACTCACTTCCAGCGTCCGTAGTACATGATACGGAAGTTCAGGCGCTACATACAACTGACGCTTTGCGTATAAGTGGGCATACAATCAGCCTTTATAAAGGTAATGGTACCTCTGAATCTGTTACTGTTCCAGATAACAATGACAACACATGGAGGCCAGCATACTCCTTACCTGTAGCGACTGATACCGTACTTGGTGGTATTGAATTATTTAACAACACTGACCAATCGACAGCCGCTAACGCAGTTACAACTACAGCATCTAGGACATATGGTATACAGTTAAACTCTGCAAATCAGGCAGTTGTTAACGTGCCGTGGGTCGATACTAACACCGATACCGATACATGGAGAGCATTAGGGGCTACATCTACCACAGCGGCAGCAGGTAATCATACTCACAACTATGCAGCAGCGTCACACACTCACAGCTATTTACCTTTGGCTGGTGGCACTGTAACTGGAACTATAACATCCACTAAGGGTGCGGGTGCTATTCTAATAAAGAGTGGATCTACATTAGTTGGTCAAATAGAGGCAGCAGATACAACTTGGTTACGCATAAACCAAGATGTTGCTAAGAACATCTACACCCCTCGCTATATCAGAGCAGATGCTGGTTTCTTTGTTGATGGTACTGCTAAGGGTATCAACGGTAGTGGTAACTACATTGGCGGCACAATCACTGGAGCTTCTGATGCTAATGTAAGCAACTGGAACACAGCCTACACCCACTCTCAGGCTTCACATGCTCCGTCTAATGCAAACTACTATGCCCACCCTACAACAGCAGGAAATAAGCACGTTCCTACAGGCGGTAGTGCAGGTCAATTCCTAAAGTATTCAGCTTCTGGTACAGCGACTTGGGCAACACCTTCATATACCACGAATACGGATACGAACACTTGGCGCTCTATAGATAACACTCCTGTTAATGGTGTGACAGATCAGAGTATTAGCTCTAACTGGGCCTATGATCACGCAGCCAGTTCTACAGGACATCCGAGGGATACACGCAGTCAGGTATCGGGTAGCTACGCAGCCTCATCTCACTCACATAGTTACCTACCTTTAACTGGTGGTACGCTCACAGGTGATATTACAACCAATGAAGATATTATCTCAACAAGCAGAGACAATGGACTATTTGGTACTTACTCCTCCACCTTAACTGACCAGATATGGTCGATGGGTACATCTTATCGTAATCACGCATCAGGTACTAACTTTGGTAACCTTTATGGACTAGCTTATAAGCATACCAATAACACCACTGGTGGTACTATGGCTGCTGGGCATCAGATGGTTTGGTGTCAGAATGGTTCGCCTAAAGCAGCTATGGGTACTAATATTTGGACCTCAGGGACTGTAACAGCTTCTGGTGGTGGTTCAGCTAACTGGAACACAGCATACACCCACTCTCAGGCTGCACATGCTCCGTCCAATGCAAACTACTATGCTCACCCAACAGGTGCTGGTAATAATCATATACCTTCGGGCGGTGGTGCAGGTCAGTTCTTAAAGTATTCTTCATCAGGCGTAGCAACATGGGCGACACCTTCTTACATTGCTAATACTGATACTAACACTTGGCGTTCTATTAGCACTAGCACCAGCTCTACAAGTACAACTGTGTCGGCATCTTCATCAGCGGTTAAGGCGGCTTATGATCGCTCATGGCCTAACACTACTTATTCAGTAGGTGATGGTGGCCTATCTCAGATTAACTTCACATCTGCTGACCACAATAAGTTGAATGGTATTGAAGCATCTGCTACAGCAGACCAAACAGCGGCTCAGTTACTAGCTGCTATTAAGACTGTAGATGTAGACGGATCTTCTGGTATTAACGCAGGTCGTTTGAATGGACAGGCATCTACCAGTGCTAGTACAGCCAGTACTGTAGTTAACCGTGATAGTGCTGGTGATATAAACGCACGACTATTCCGTAGTGAGTACGACTCAACCAATGCCTCATGCAACTACTTCATGACTCAGGTGGATACTGGTTCGAACAACTACCTCCGTCCATCTACGTTAGCACAGGCTAGAGCAGCTATATATGGTACTAATACCATAACAACTACTCACATTGCTGCAGGTGGTGTGGGTTCTTCTGAGATTGGTAATGACCAGATTAACTCACAGCACTATGTTAATGGCTCTATTGATAATGCCCATATAGCTGATAATGCCATCAACAGCGAGCATTATGCAGACGGGTCTATTGATCGAGTACATTTGGCTGCCGATATAATTGATGGTACTAAGATTGCAAATGATGCAATTAACAGTGAGCACTATGTTAATGGCTCTATTGATAATGCCCATATAGCTGATAATGCCATCAACAGCGAGCATTATGCAGACGGGTCTATTGATAATGCCCATATTGCAAATGGTGCAATCAACAGTGAGCATTATGCTGATAACTCTATTGACCAAGCAGCTATGTCTTCTAATTGCATAGATTCCGCTCAGTATATTGATGCCTCTATTGACTTAGTTCACTTAGATACAGATGTTTATGAAGAGGGGTCATGGACTCCAGTAATAGCTGATGCAACTGCCAACGGCCATACGGGATCCTATTCTACAATAGCGACATATAATAGACGTTATGTTAAGATTGGAAGATCGGTTACCGTAAGCTGCCGTATGACGAATATAAATACATCAGGTATGGGAACTGGTAATATGTACATACGGGGTCTACCGTTCCAAGCGGATGGTTCATCGGTGGGTGTGTTCTTATCATCATACTTCACTAAGTCCTCTTCCGGTTCACAAATAAATGTATCAGTAGAAAATAATACTACTTACATAACACTCCATGAGGGTAAGGATGGTGGTAGTCGAGTAGTAGTTGACGCTTCTCAGTTCGATAGTGGAATTGCTGACCTGTACTTCAGCTTAACTTATAAAATAGATTAATTAAAAACAACACCTAGTGGACGCTAGGTGGATACAAAGAGGTAGCACAATGGCTTTATTAAAAGTAACAAAACTAGATAAGATAGAGATTGTAGGTGAGTTTAAGCACATACAATGCAGACACGCTACATGGGTAGAAGATGATGGGGTAATGGTGGGTGGTAAGGAATTCCACCGTCATGTTATCGCACCGGATGATGACTCATCAAGTGAAGTAGCGGAGGTGCAGGCTATTGTTGCGGTAGTCCATACAACAGAGCTGAAGGCAGCTTACTCGGCCTATAAGGTATCTCAGGAAGAAGCTGCTGAGTAATGCGGTCAGCTATCACTGAAATCTACCCTGTCTACCTGAGTCCCTCACAGGCCCCTGAAGGCTCTATACGGATCACAGAGCCTCAGGTAATACGTGAGGCAGACTACCTCACCGTACAGCCCCCTGAGGGCCCCTACGGGCCCTTACAAGAATACTCAAGGAGGTTATGGATATGCTAGTCAAAGGAGATATATAATGCTTGCTGAACTCGCTATTGCTAACGCAGCTTTTAATGTAATCAAACAGACCTTGTCTAACGGTAAGGAGTTAATAGATGCTGGTGATGCAGTCGGTAAGTATTTCAAAGCAGAGAAGGATATCGCAAAGGCAGCAGCTAAGAAGAGCGGCAATGTCCTTGAGGCCTTTCAGGCTAAAGAGCAACTGGCAAGGCAGGAAGATGAGCTTAAGTACATGCTCAACAAACAACGTATACAGGGCTACTCTGACTTCCTAGAGTTTAAAGCCCAGTACAGCAGGGATGAAAAGGAAGCCTCAAGGGTTGAAGCACGTAAGAAGCGCTTACGTCATGAAGCAATTCAGGAGAACGTGTCTGTAGGCTTAAAAGCCTGTGGAATAATACTAGTGATAATGGCTGCACTCTTTGGTGTTGTCATGTATGTGAGATGATGATTATGGAAGTTAACGCTAGGTTCGACCGGCTGGAAGCTAAGATAGATAAACTGGCTGATGCTATGATAAAACTCGTAGAGATAGATACAAAGATTGATGGTCTTCTCACACACAACAACACACAAGACAGCAGACTTAACAAGCACAGTGAAGAGATAGATGAACATTCTGTCAAACTGGCTATAGTGACTAAGTCTAGTGGAACTAATGAATGGTTCATAAGATCACTGATAGCTGCATTAGTAGCATCCGCAGCCTTTATGCTCAGGAACTCGTGATGTGTACCATATGTAACTCATACAACGTAGCCAAGGGCTCAAAGGTATGCAGGAATTGTAAGAAGAAGGAGAGGTGACAGTATGTTTGGATTACCAATGGAAGTAATAACAATGCTATTTAGTCTGGTTGGCGGGGGTGTCATGAAGATGTGGTCCCAGTCTCAAGCTGATAAAGCAGATCAACAAAAGATGCTTATGAGTCAGTTTGGAGCATCAGAGGATAGTGTTAACAGTGCACGAGCATTCCAGAATCCTAACGCCAACTGGGCACGTAGGTTCTTAGTCGTAGCCTTTGTAAGCATGGCTGCGTATATACTGCTTGCACCTTTATTAGGTCAGCCAACAGTGGTCCCTGTGGAAGTCACAAGTGGATTCAAGTTACTGTTCTTAGACTTCACAAACACAGTCACTGAGTATATCACCTTAGAGGGTGTAGTAACTCCAGTATGGCTACCACATGCTATTATGTCTGTAACCGGGTTCTATTTCGGACAGTCTGTAGTATCAAGAAAATAACAGGAGGCCTAAGATGCCATTTCAAATAACCCCAGAGATTGACTTCTCATCTGTGGGTCTCATCACAGATATGCCTGCACACTCTCTACCCCAAGGGGCTTGGAGTGACTGCCTTGACATAAGAGTTAAAGATGGTTCAGTGCAGGGTGTCAACGACTTTGTAGCTGGCTTTGGTGTACCCTCTGCGTACTCAGCAGGGGAACCAATGGCAGTTACTCAGTGGACTCCGGCAGGATCTGGATTCCTTAACATCGCTTATATCATAAAGGACACAGCGTCCTCTACAGGTACTAAGGGCCGTGTGTTTGTGTATAACTCACAGACCACTCAGAACGTAGAGATTACTAATGCAGTTTCAGCGGCTAACTTTGAGATTGATGATAAGTACCCACCACAGTTATTCGTATTCAACGGAGTACTAATATGTAATCCGGGGACTGGTAACCCACAGTACATCTCAGCAGATGCGACCACAAACGGTAACCTTGTAGACCTACCTAACTGGGCAGCTATGGCTGGTACTCAGTATGCAAGGGTTATGCGTCCGTTTAAGAACCGTCTGGTGGCTATGAGCTTCTATGATGACAAGGATACAGCATCTACTTCAGATGACTCATCGTATCCAATAGACTTCGTATGGTCTTCCCATATAACAGCACTGGATTCAATTGCAGATGTTGCATGGCAAGCCACGGTTGTTAACTCAGCTGGTGATGCATTCATGACCCAGACACCCGGACGTATACTTGATGGTAGGCAACTGGGTGAGTTCTTCATAGCGTATAAGACAGACTCTGTAATACGTGTATACGAGACTGGTGATATCTTTGTACTAGGGTTCGACTCTATCTTTGAGGATGATGGTATCTATTCTACAAGGTGTGTAACTACTATTGGGGACTCCCAACATTTGGTTATAGGTAACTATGGTGTGTACATCCATGATGGACAATCACAGAAGCAAGATATAGCCAAAGGTTTATTCCAAGACACTATGTTTGACTTGGTTAAGGGCACCGACAAGGATAAGTCTTTTGTGTTCCAACAGACCCGAGATAAAGAAGTGTGGTTCTGTTTCAGAGAGACTGGGACTTCAGGTTCTGGTTGTAACAAAGCTTTTGTATTTAATTACGCAGACCAGAAGGTTCATATCAGATCCTTACCTAACATCACAGATATGTATGAAACAGAAGTTGAAGGGTCCCTTAGGATCTTTGCAACATCACCTGACACTAACTCAGTTAAAGAACTATCCAGCTCAACACTAGTGTCTAACGGTTGGTTCATCAGGACTGAGGATGACTTAGGTGCACGAGCTCAGTATAAAGACTTAGATACAATGTATCCGCAGTCTGACGGTATAGTTAACATTGCAGTGTTTGGCACGTCATCTAAGACGTCTGACTCAGCACTAACTACAGGCTTCAACAGTACAACAAGAGCCTTTGACCCATCAACTGGTCACAAGGTAGATGTGAGACAGTCTGGACGGTACATCAACGTACGAGTCACCATGTCTGGGACGGTTAACCCTAAACTAACCTCAATTCAATTCAGCTTAAAGCCTACAAGTTGGCGTTAGCATAAAGGAGTAACTATGGCTACTATTAGCGAAACAGAACTACAGAGGCGTCTTAGATCACTTGAGAAGAACAATGGGACTAAATTGTCCTTCTTCGTAAGTGACATAGACCCTTCAGGTTCAGGATACAATGACGGGGATACCCACTACAACAGTGCAACCGGTAATCTCTATGTATTCTCAGATGGTTCTTGGCATCTATCAGTAACCAAGCTACACTTGATGTACGCAGACACAGTGACCAACCTGAACACCAGTGGAATAGCTGCTGCTCAGAATGATATCACAGGTTTTTCAGAACTACCTTATACTGCTGCAGGAGTCCAGAAGGTCTGGAGAGGTCAGTGGTTTGGTGGTGCAGTCGCATCAACAGATCCTACAGACTACGTATGGACACTGACATCTGGTGCTGATGGTTACACCCCTCAAGAGGGCATTGACTATGATGATGGTATCGATGGTAACAATATAAGAATTGAGTATTCAACTGCAGCCACTGGACAAACTTGGGTAACAACTCAACAAGCTGGCACAGTCTACAGGTTTATACGTACCTGTCAGGATACTAACAACAATGGCATATATGTGTGCGGACTGGTATCTAAGTTTATACCTGAGAAGGGTGTTGAGTATGACGATGGTGGTACTGTTGCTCAGATAACAATATACAAGCGCAGTGCAACTACGCTGTCTACCCCAACAGGTGGTCAGTATGCTTTCGCCACCAGAACACTAACTCCACCTACTGGGTGGGTTTCAGCTATACCCGCAGGCACAGACCCTGTGTACTCTTGTATCACAATGGCACACATAGTTGGCACTACTGCAACAGACACTACACTCACGTGGTCAAGCCCTGAGTCGATAATCTCAGATGGTGTGGCTGGTCTGTCTGTGTACACAACTAACGTATTTCACAGGGCAACGACTGCACCCGGAACCCCAGTATCTAATACAGGTTCCTTCGCATTCGGAACAAACCTGTTATCAGAACCCACAGGTGATCCTTCAACTGAGTTGTGGACCCGAGGTATTCCTTCTGGAACTGACCCACTATACGCATCTGAAGCGACCTTCAGTGTGTCAGGTGGAACTGGCACTGACTCAACGGTTGACTGGGGGGCACCTCGTGTGGTATCTCAGAACGGTGAGACAGGTCTTGACGGATTATCTACATACTTATTCAGTGTGTTCAAGAGGTCTTCCACAGCCCCTGCCGCACCTACAACAGGTGGCAGTTACAACTTTACAACTAATACACCAACAGCCCCAACAGGGTGGTTCACTGAGCCACCTGATGGAGAGACACTACCAACCCTCACAGATCCTCTATACACCTCGACCACTCTGGCATCTACATCAGGTCCAACTGGAATTGACTCCACACTCACGTGGTCAACTCCAAGGATGATGGTTAAGGACGGTTATAACCCACGTAAGGGTTTTGACTATGATGATGGCATTGACGGTAACAACGTAAGGATGGAGTACTCTACTGATGACAGTGCTTGGGTCATAACTCAGGCAGCTAATACAGTATATCACTACATACGTACAGCAGTTGACACTAATGGTGACGGATCGTACACCCCCGGTGAATCAACTAAGTTTGTACCTGAACATGGTGTTGAATATAACAGTTCATATATCCATATCAAGTACTCTGATGATGGGTCTAACTTCACAGCTGCGACTGCAACAGCAGCAATTGGTGAGACTGTGGGGTCTTGGTTAGGTACATACGCAGACCAAGTACTGGCAGACTCAACTACCTTTGGAACCTACACATGGAAGAAGATTGTAGGCCCAGACGGGTACACACCTGTAAAGGATACTGACTACTTTGACGGTACAAGTTCGTACTTACATGTCAAGTACTCAACTAATGGCACTTCATTCGTACCTGCAAATGGTTCTGTGGCTGAAGGAGAGACACCCTCGGCTTGGATAGGCTTACTTAATAACCAGACAATAGCAGACTCAACTGTATTCTCAGACTACACATGGCGTAAGACAACGCCAACCTATGAGCGTTGGTACTCGGATACTCCGGGTCTCCTAGATCAAATGGGTGAGCCAGTGCCAACCAGTGCATGGGGTGCTAACGTTACTTGGACTCAACTAACAGGTACTCCACTGGCTGCAGCACCTGACACAGCCTTTTGGGTAGCTGAAAGATTCGTGATGGACGGTTTAACTTCCGCTTGGTCGATATACCCAGTTAAGGCAAAAGACGGTGGAATACCATTTGTCAGATGGGCTAAGTCAGGTTACAACATGCCAACACTTGGTGATTCTGCTTGGGTAGCTGATGCAGTTATGGCTGTTAAGGTATTCACAGGAAGGAACTACACCAACCAACGTGAGTTCGGTTATGGAACCACAGTTGTTATTGAGTATGATGATGGTAAGTTATCTGGAAGATTCGTTCAGATAGCAGGTGTAGACTCATGGGTAGCACCAGCTTCATTTATTGATGGTAACCTTATTGTTGATGGCTCTATAGCTGCTGAGCAGATATCTGCTACCGCTATTGATGCCACTAAGCTTATAGTCACAGGGTCAAACCCTGTTTCTGCAGGATTCTTAGGTGCTGCCACAGTTGCTCAAAACACAGCTGCTGCAGCTACAGCTAACTGGTCTACAGTTACTAATGATAATGGTGACAGGCCTGATGACGGTGCCACCCGAAACGTATTCCGAGGAGCTTGGGCTACACTAACCTACTATGCTCCGGGGGATATAGTGACGCATCTAGGACAGAGCTTCACTAACCAAGTGGAAGTCTTAGCGACTAACACTACAGAACCAGTTGCAGGGTCCAGCTGGGCGTTATACGCAGCTAAAGGTTATGATACTGTTTCAGCCATTCTGTCTAATGAATCACATACGTTCTCCGCTTCACGCACTGGAGTTGTTTCCAGCTACTCTAACTCAGGTACTACTATTTACATTTATGAAGGCTCTGATCTTCTGGTGTACGATGGTGATGGTACCTCGGATGGTACATGGACAGTTACAACAGCGGTTGTAGATATAGTGGCAGGTACACTTACCGATTCAGGTAGTTACCTTACAGTTGGAGACCACTCCTCAGTGACAGATTCCACTGATGACTCCACCGTCACCTATACAATCACAGGTAAAACAGGATTAGGTAACCCATTCTCATTCACTAAAGAGCAGACATTCTCTAAGAGTAGGCAGGGTGATACAGGTGTTAGCTACACTGGTACTACTGAGTACTATAAGTTAACTAATAGCACTACTGCACCCACTATTGCATCTGGATCATGGTTAACAAGCCCACAGACTCCAACATCTAGTGATAAGTATTTGTGGAACTATAACTCAAATACCAGATCTGCAGGTGCTGCCATTAATAGTCCTGTGAGCTTAGTCACACAGTACGTTGAGGATGGTGTAGGGATATCTTCTATAGCCGAGGCATACGCTAAAAGTAGCTCCGGCACTACTGCACCTACATCGTGGGTAACATACGCAAATGCACTTCCATTAAGCAATACATCACCTTATTTGTGGAACAAAACTACCACTACCTACACCGATGCTACTACAACTAGCACCTCCACTATTATAGCAATCAAAGGCATTGATGCAGACGCACTAACTGTATCCACTAGTACAACAGGTGGTGTAACCACACTTACATTTAGTGATGGTACAACTACCACCGTTGACGATGGTACATCTTCTGGTGTTAAAATTGCATACGCTACAGATGCTGCTGGAACTAGTAAGTCGTTTACCCAAGGTTCTAGGAAATACGCCAACTACATTGAGTGGACAGGTACTGCACCTACATCAGTACCTACTGGTCTTACCTATACCTTATTTATCGGTGAGGATGGTGACCATGCTGGTGTACTCCCTGTATACGCTGATGACGTATCAGGGACTAACAGTTCTCTGACTGACAACAGTAAAGGTTTCGTAAACTTCCATGAGTGGACGGGCAGTGCCCCAACAACTCCTCCTTCTGGGTTAACATACGTTAAGTTCGTAGGTGAGACTGGACCACAAGGACCATCAGTAGTTGTCAATAGTAGTCGTCCTGCTACCTTCACAGCAACGGACACTGTCCTCGACTCAGGGCAGTCTAGTATTGTATTCACAGCCTCAACTAGTGGCGTGACTACTCCAACGTATGAGTGGTCATTTAGTGGGTTCCAGTCGACACCTACTAACAATTCCAACGCTACCCAATCAGTAGCTGCTTCACAGTTTGGAACGTCTAAGTCAGCCACTATAACTTGTACAGTCAATGGTACGTATGTAGATGTTGTAACCATAGTTAGGTTAGAAGAGAGTACCGCAGCTGCTGGCGCTAACTTCCTAGATCTCTCTGCAGGTGCAATGAACAACGCATCCTTGGTGTTCAATCCGGGTGGTGAATTAGTTGGTGGTGATGGCAGGCCAGCAGGTATAAAGGCAGCCTATAGTAATTCCAATAAGGATACTATATCTTATCAAGATGCTGCTAAAACCATAGTTAAGTTATACTCAAGCTCAGATACCGCTCTAGGTGTAAGTTACCCTGCATTTAGGGTTACAATAGGAACTGTGTACACGGTGTTTATCCGAGTCAAATCTAGCGTAGCTAGTACGACTGGCGGATTCTACTTCAAGATGGCTGAGTATGACGCTGATTTACCAGTTGGTATACAGAACGTAGGTAGTGCTACATCTGAAGCAGGTGTTGTAGACCATACTAGGTACGTATCCACGTTTAGAAATGACGAAGATATTGGTACATCTTGGGAAACACATACCTTCACATACATACCTACTTCCACTTCTAAGTGGGCATCTCCGATACTACTTAACTGGACAGGTATGGGTAATAGTGAACTACATATTGATACGTGTATGGTGGTATCTGACGCTACATCTAATCAAACAGATGAAGAGGCATTGCTAAATGCTGAAGCACCTACCTTAGGTATCTTTATTAACCAATCAACCTTCACAAATTCCAATCCGGGGGAAGTGTACCTACATGGTTTTACTAATAGGGTGGCTGCAGATGTAGATGGTTACATCAGGTACGCAGGTGTACCTATTATCGTACCTCATGGTGTTACGTACTCAGGTAGGCCGGGCACTGGTGTTATTATAATGGAGACTGATGGTACTTCACCCTTCCTAGACTGGAATGATAACTATCAGAGTAGGATACTATGTAAGAAGGATAACAACAAGTTCTACTATGACGCTAACACCTCTTGGGAGGAGTTCACTCCAACTAAGACAATGATAGTGATAGGTGAGTTCTACTCAACTTCAAATGATTTGATTATAACTGCATCAGTTTACAAGGAAGCTTACTTACTTCTAAACTACACTGCAGGTATGACTGGTGCAGAGCATGGTCAGATATTTACCACCAACACTACCACCATTGACGGGGGTAATATAACCACAGGAACTATAACCGCTGATATGATAACCACAGGTACTGGCTCTAATCGCATTGTGATAACCAATACGTCTATTAAAGTGTATGACGGTAATGATCTTCGTGTCAAGATAGGAGCACTCTAATGACTTATGGTGTCAGATTTTACGACAGTTCAGGTAGTGTAACTTACGATTCAACATCTGTAACATGGAACTTAATAGGCGTATACACTGCCCCTCAGAATAGCAATGCAACCTTCACTGGACTAAAAGTTATGAACGAGAGAATAGTAATACGTCAGATGGTTAGTGATGATAATGATACCGACAGGGCTTATGTACACACATACTCCCTGTCTGGTTCCACATTAACCGCAACGAGACCGTCTTCTACACAGACACAAGCAACTACCTTTCAGGTATTTGGGAGATAATATATGGCCTATGGCTTAGTAATGACTAATAATAATAATCAAGTCTTGGTGGATTCGGATGTGTTTGGGTACCACTTCATTGGTAAGGATACAGCTACCACTAGCTGGAACCATACATACCTAGAGGACTTAGGTGGTGAGGACTACTGGGACAGCCCTAACACTATATCCTCCAACCAAACACCCGGAAGGGTCTTCGAGTATAAAGTTAAGCTGCCCTACTCTAAACCACCTATGTGTTTTATTAAGCCAACTAATACCGGATCAAGCGCCAGATACTGCTCTGTTATACGGGTATGGAAGTACAATTCAACATACTGGAAGGTGTGGGTGTTGCAGTCTTCTAACCACGGAACAGGACCTACCTTATACAGTTTTGCAACTATGGATCAGGTTGTATCTGCATCCTCGGATACCTATGGCCTCCAGACCCTTAACTCAGATGGGGATGTGACGTTTGACTCCAGATATTTACCATTAAGGGTAGTAGGGGCAGCATCGGCAAAACCTCCGTCAAAACCCAACAGTGGCTCAGTGGGTAGCGGCACTACACCGAAGTTGAATGTCAATGCCACACCCAGAACCTATGCTACCGCAGCATGGGCCCCTATGAGTGACCAGATATTCTACTGCCCTTCACTGGCTTCTGCTTGTTATGAGTATGAGGTTGGACGTGAGCTTAGTGGGATACACAACTGGTCCTCCTACACATGGAGTAGGTACGATATATGGTGGTGCTTTTACAGGTCTGCATTTCGAATAACAGGCACACAAAGCTTCCAATCTAACTGGGCTATTTACATGGCAGGTCACATATGGAAAGCTCAAGTAGCTGGATCCTTCCTTGGACTTGGTTATCTTAACGGAACTCCCGTTGTTGATGCTATAAACTATTACCCGTATAGCGATGCCGCTCGTAACCAAGGTGAATATAATAATGTAGTTATAAGTAGGGCGTCTTACTATGATTAGTACAGTATATAAAGTAATCCAAGAACTAGACACTGAAGATGGTGTCAGTGTAAACATACAAATTACTAAGACTGAAGAAGTAATAGGTACTAATGACTGTTATGTGGATAAACTCAGGAGTAAGTTACTACTGGTATTACCCTCAGGTTACAGTGTAATAGAGCTTGAAGATGCAATCAGATTAGAGGGGTTTGACTTATGACTTTTAAGGTAGGGACTATACTTGCCACAACAGATGGTGAGGTGAGGAGAGTGGAATATCATATGCTTAAACACCCAGTGGAGTATGCTGGTTTAATCGCTGAGGTAGGTGTGGATGTTGGCAGACCCTTAACTGCATCTAAGGAAAGCGAGGATATCTACCGATTTGTATATTCAAAGCAGGAGAGACCTAGTATCTTCCCTGAAGGTTATGAGGTCTACAGTATACGTGTCACCAAGAGTACTGGGTCTATGTCAGGTAAGTCATACGTCTTTGGTAACCCATTAAATAAGGTTGCAGACTTCAGCATTATAGCCACAGGGGTTTACTTAGATGATGACAAGTACACACTGTACCACTCTATGGATGGATCTGATATGACTGAAGCTAATACGCTGACAGTCACCACACCATACCAAGGGACCACATATAACGCTGATGGTACTATCTATCGTACCACAGAATACTCTGTTCAAGAGTAAACACATAAGAGGGCTAAACAACAATGTCAATTGAGATCACGCAAGTAGTGGGTGAAGATATACTGACTAAGTATAATGAACTAAAACCATCCATCGACTCTGCCTTAAAGCACAGTTCAGGTGAATGGACTACACAACAGATAATCCAAGGAGCTGTATCAGACCCGCAGAACTTCCATGTATGGGAGGTCTTTGACTCTGGTGAGCTTGTTGCGATTGGAACTACAAGACTAATACAGTATAACAACTTCGTGTCACTCCACATCATAACCCTTGGTGGAAAGACCAATGACAAGATGTCCGAGTGGACCACCGAGTTCGCTGCACAGATGAGTAAGTTCCCTCAGATTGACTGCTTGGAGTTTACAGGCCGAAGGGGTCTACTTAAACCACTTGAAAGAGCTGGTTGGAAAGAACGTTACACAACAATGAGATTAAGTTTAAAGGAGACCTTTGATGTCTAAACTAACAAAGATTTATGATGGCATGGTATTCAGCCTTTCCACTGGTGAAGTACTAGATCATGGTACAGTCACGTATCATGCTGAAGAAGATATCGCACATTGCGGTGGTGGTGGTCCAAGTGAACAGACAACTACTTCTGGTTTCAGCTCAGAGTACAAGCCTCAGATTAACGAGATGCTGGCCTCAGCTAAAGGTAACTATGATGCACAAAAGGCTAATGGTTTCGCTGATGTAGCCTCTGGCTTCACACAGACTGGACTAGACGCACAGGCAGCTGGGGTAACAGCAGCCGGTAACCAAACATCACTTGCAAACTCTATGATGGATATTGCTAACAAGCCTGTAGACTTGTCAGGTCAACGAGCATCAGCATTACAGCAAGCACAAGGTGCCTTGGGTACTAACTCAGCTATGGCTGGGCAACGTGGTGGTCTTGGTGGATCTCGTCAGGCAGTCAATCAGGCTGGCATTGAGCAAGGTCTGGCAGCTAACTTCGCAGGTATTGATCAGCAGGCACAACAGATGCAGACTCAGAACATCAATCAAGCTATGGGTATGCAGGGCCAAGGTGCACAAACATTAGGTATGATTGGTCAGGCTCAACAGGCACAGAACCAAGCTCAGGCTGATGCGCCTTACACTGCACTTGCACAGCAGATTGGTTTGTTCTCTGGCATGGCTGGTAAGGAACAGAACACAACCAAGACTGGAGGTAAGTGATGTCTGGCTTTAATCCCTTTGCTCCACAGATGGAGAAGAAACAAGGTGCACCTCAACTACAAGGTGTGCAAGCACCTAACGTACAGATGCAATCACAACCCGGTTTAGTTCAGACATTAGCACCTACTGTATTCAGTAAGGCTATGGATTCTGAAGCTGCATCTAACATGGGTACAGCTATGAGTGATAGTGCTAAAGGTATGTGGGGTTCATTGACAGCAGCACCTACAGCAGCTATCTCAGCACCACAAGCAGCAGGTATGGCAGAACTTGCAGCATCCACAGGTGGTTCCTTAGCTCCCGGAGCAGCACAGGCAGTCATGGGCTCATCAGCTCTAGCTGCCCCTGTAGTTGCCTCAGCAGCAGGTACCACTGGACTAGCAGCAACCGCTGGTACAGCAGGTGGAGCCTTAGCAGGTATGGCACCTGCAGCAGCAGCTCTGGGTCCATTTGGTATCCCAGTATTAATTGGTGCAGGGCTACTCGCAGCTAACTCAGGTAAATAAGGAGATACTATGCCCACTCAACAAAACAAGTTAGACACCTTGATGGCTCTGGAGGCTTCTTCAAATAACGCTATGATCCCGATGAAAGATGGAGCTCCTATCGCCAACTCAGGTACTACTATTGGGATGGGTGTTGACCTCGGTGCTCAAACAACTAATAGTCTTCGTGAAATGGGTATATCAGATACCACAATAGCTACACTAACCCCTTACTTGGGTCTCAAGGGTCAGGCTGCTAAGACATACTTAGATAGTAACCCACTTACCCTCAGTCAGGAAGACACGACTACCCTTAACTCAGGTGCAACAAGTTCCTACTGGACTAACCTTGAGAACGACTATAGCTCTAGAGTAGGCAGGGACTTGTCTGAGCTGGATGATAACCAGCAACTGTCTTTGCTAAGCTCCTACTACAACCTTGGCTCTACAGGTATGTTCGGAACTGCAGGTAATGAGACTAACTTCACAACTCAGCTGGAGAATAAGGACTACACTGGTGCTGCTAACAATATGCACACTTGGAGTTCAATAACCAGTGGTGGTAACGCTCAACTAATCCCAAGACGTCAAGCAGAAGCTCAGATGTTCCAAGGACTCATAGGCCCCGATGAACTAGCTGCTGAAAGAGACTCTCGCATCCCCGAGTACAGACGACAGCTCGAGATAGGTGAAGCCCCTGTGGCTCCCTATATGGCTGCTGACAGTGGCTTAATCTCTCAGGTAGGTTATGTGCCGCAAGAGGTACCTCAACAAACTCAGGAGGCCCCACCACAAGCTGATGCTGGGTTTCTGGCCCCTGTTAATGATTTCATTAATAATCTCTTTGGTGGCGATGAAAGTGGTAAGCCGCAGAAAGAAGTTACAGAACTAATACCAAAGAAACACAAAGATACAGCTAAGTCCTTATGGGATACAATATTCGGAGATTAAGAAGATGACAAAGAAGACAGCTAAAGACTACTTCACAGGTGCCCAAACTGCACCATACGATACAGCACCAGCAGGTGAGACCTTATCTTGGAATCCACAGGTATCCCCTGAGGCAGCACTAGAACGTCAGGCACTTACGTTTGGCTTAGACAACAGGCCACCAGTTCCAGACATGTACAGCCAAGCAGTTGCCTTAGATGGCAGAGAACCTGCTGCAGTTGCCTATGAGCCACCACCACAATCAGCACTAAACCCGTCACTATACCCAGCACCCGGTGTGCAGCGTGAAGAACCCTTAATGATCATCAACAGGGGTGCAGGTCAGGGAGAGTACCCAACTCGTGCAACAGGTGCTATCAATCGTAACTTACCTGAAGGGTATGAGATGACTAATATGGCTCAACCTGTGGTTATAGGCACCCAACCATTTGGAAACAATCGAGTGGTACATAGCTCAGATGGATCACCAGTTACATCAGGATCTAAGGACTGGATGATACCCTACAATGAACAGACCAAACAGTACCTATTTGATTCAGCTGAAACGTATAGGGTTCCCGGTCAAGGTGCAGCCAGAACACACTCTACCCCATACCAAAGCGGTGGTGGTAAGGGTGGGGCAGGAGGAAAGTAATGAGCTCTTTAATAGAACAACTAAGTCTTCTTTTTGGAGGCGGTAACTTATATGATGGACCACCTATGGAGGCTAATTCAGAGTCGAATGTTCCACGGGAGAGAGTAAATGTTCCACCGGAGAAAGCAAGAGTACCTACATATGAACAATCACAGGCTGAGGCTCGTACGTCTGCAAGAGTAGACAGTGGTACTGGACGCCCACAACCTAAACGTAATGCAACAGCAGATCGTGCAAATGCAGCTAACCGTAGGATGAACCCGCCACCTAAGCAGGGGCCACCTAGTCGTCTGGCTAACGCAGCACAGCATACAACACCTACGTTCACTGATTCAAGTGGAAATAAAGTCCCTGTACCTGAAGGTTACCGGTCTGGTCAAGGTATGGATAAGATCCTAAAACCACTGGGTAAGTTCGCTAAGGTTGCAGGCGGTGCACCTGTAGCTGCATTAACGGCAGCATTCACTGCAGAGAAACTAGGCATACCTGAACACCAACAAGATTGGATAGACAGGACAGAGCCAGAAGGGTTTACCGCAAGTACTGTAATAACCAGAGATGCGTTAAATGCTAGCCAGTTAGAGATGGATGAAGATGCAGCTGGAGAGGTTGCTAAGGCTCAGGCAAAGGTTGACTTGATGAAAGAGGTGGGTGCAAACCCTGAGTTAATAGCTGAGGCTGAAGCTGAGTTAGCTGCTGTTACATCTGTAGACCCTAATCAATCTATACTTGACTTTGAGGCTGAGGTCAATGAAGACTTAGCTAATAATCAGGCTATGATTGACAGTATACTAACCGAGGTAGGTAATAACCCAGAGCTGGCAAAGGCCAGAATAGAACAGCAAGGTCTTCTTCGTAAAAAGGAAGAACTTCAGGGTAAACTTGATGATGCTGGTCTTATACGTGACCAACGTACTGCTGATTCTATTAAGGATAAGGCTGAAGGTGACCCAGAAGCTGATGCAGTTATTAAGGCTGCAGGTAAGGTTGACATTGGTGAGCTAACCCGACAGCTACAACTGAAAGGTATTGGTGAGAAAGACTTTAAGGATTTAACCGACAAGACTGCCAAAGGGTGGTTGGATGGTATACCGTTGCAGGAGATGATGAAAGGTGCTGCTAGTTTCCTTGGGGAACTGTGGGACGATGAAGCAATCCAACATGCATTTGTATACTACATGGGTGCCAGACTTATGGGATACTCAGGCAGTGGTTCAGGTATGGCTGCTGGTCAGGTGTTACTGAAAGGTTGGGATAACAAGGCTAAGTCTGACTTGGCACTCGGTGTCTCAGATGCTAAGGCTGCTGAAGCTAAACTAAAGAGTCAAACACTTGATATGTCTAAGACTGTTAAGATGTTTAACCCAAGGACCAATCAGATCATTGAGGGTTACGCGGCACCTAATGGTAACTTCCAAGAGATGGGTAGCGATAAGACCTATGCAGCAAAAGACCTTGACTACCTGACTTATGACTCAAGCAGGCATAAGACTCGTGAAGAGATGAGTAAAGAGCTGATGACAAGCACTACTAATATCACAAACAAGACACTTGCAAACATCAGGACTCAGTCCATTGGTGATAACCCTAAGTATACTTCAGAACAGTATAAGCAGGTGGATGATTTGTTTGGTGATGGTAATGCAGCCAGAGATGTTATCCTTCAGGTCACAAGAGCTATGGACGAAGCTGGTGTTAAGACTAACACATTAGCATTTAGATCTGCAATTGAAGGCACTATTCAAAGGCAGATACGTGATGTTGCTTCTGGTAAGTACAAAGGCACTGAGATGGTTGCTGATCTTGTGGGTAAGGTTAATGAGGACATGCTTAAGGCTGACCTTAAAGGTGAAGGTGGTATACCTGATTTCATTTATGGTAAGGCAACTAAGTGGTCTAAAGCTGGAGTTGAGAACGTAGAAGATGGCTTTGAAATGCCACCTGCAGACTCCCTCAGACTACATACGAAGTCAACTGCTATAACCAGAGATATTATAGATTACATTGTACGCAATGACTTAGCAACACCTGCCAAAGCAAGACACTTGATCACCAAGCAAAAGACTATTAAAGAGCTTGGTGCAGTGTTCCAAGAGGTTGTCATGCAGAGCCCAGAGAACATCAAGTACTGGACCGATCAAGCTACGGAAGCTAAGACTAATGCATTCTCTGTCTGGTTAGACAGTGCTGGTAAAGAATCAGAGCAGAAGTACATGGGATTAAACAACCCTATAGCTCTGAAGAAAGTCAATGAGTTCTATAAGAAGTTAATAAAGAAAGATAAATAATATTAGGAGAACACTATGGGAGAGGGTCTTGAGTTAGACTTAAGTAATGCACTCGCTGGCGGAGAAGAGGCTTCACAAGGCCCCCAAGCAAACCCATTAGCTATTGAAGGATCAACATGGTCCTTCTTAGATGGTGACACAATTAAGGATTCAGTAACAGGGGAGTCAGTCAGACTACGTGGTATTGATACACGAGAGACAGCTAAGTTCCTAGAGGACTCTGGGTTCCAAGCTGGTGAGTTAGGTGGTGATGCTGCCACTGCTTACATCTGGAGCCTTGCTAACAAGCATGGGTTCAATAGGGTTGTTAAGACTGGAGAGAAGGGTCAGTTTGATCGTTCTATTGGGGACTTGGTTAACGCTGAGGGTCACTCCTTTGTTGACACACTGTTACGCACTGGCGTGGTAGACCTGTCAAGGTTCTCCACAGGATCAGATGTTGACAGCTCACGTTGGGGGCTTGCAGCTCAGGTGGCTAAACCTGAAGGTGCACCCTTGTCAGACTGGGAGGAAGCTAGTCAGGCTATTTATGCCGCTGAGACAGATCAGTATGGTGGGCTACCTATCCAGAAGCTTATGGCATTTGATGCTGCTGAGTTTGATGCTAACCCTGACTTATACATGGGCATTAAGACCAGAGTGCAAGGTGCAGACTACAAGGGACGTTCACGGACTCCCTTTGGTACTGGCTTTGACAATGGCTTTGCCAATCTATACAAGGGCCTTAACACCTTTGGGCAGGCTATAAGCAATCGCTTGGGTATGTCAGAGACTGAGGCATCCTTTGCTGCTGATGCTCAGCTCAATCAAAGATACATTGACATGAACCCTACGGTTAAGATGGATGTTACTAAGATTGACTGGACTTCATTTGATGAGGTCACTGACGGTATGCTGGGTATGTTAGGTACATCTGCACCGTTCATGGGTGCAACTATAGTGGGTATTGCAGGATCTGGGGTAACAGGTGGGGCATCAATGTCTCTGCCGATATCCATGTACACAGGTATGGTACTTGATACTATGGAAGGTCAGATTGAAGATAAGAACATTGGCATAGCCCTTGTGGCTGGTACAGCAATGACTTACTTAGATAAGCTAGGACTTAAGGGTCTTGTCAGTCCGTCTATGATGATCACCAAGGAGGGCAGAGAGGAGGCTATTCGTGCTATTGCAATGAAGGAGTTCCCCCACCTGACCGGTGACGCTGCTACTGCAGCCGCATCTGATAAGCTACTGCAGATCTCTAAGAAACAACTGTTAACTTATGTTGACGATGCCAAAGCATTCAGTGCTAATCAGTTACTTAAGGGTCACATGTTCCGAGAGAGTGTTAAAAGACTTACTCAGTCCAGTGGACAAGAGGGTGTCACAGAAGCCATTCAGGAACTCACTGAGTACACTGCAGCTGTGATAGGATCAGAGAAAGAGTGGGACTATGACGAGATAGAGAACCGTATGACTAATGCTATAGTGGCAGGTAGTCTTATGGGTGCTGGCTTCTCAGCTCCGGGTGTTGTTGGTCAAAACCTTGACTGGAAAGCAGCTGGTGACTTTGTAGCAGACAAAGATGACAGGTTTGACAACATACATTCTAATGTCCGTAAGGAAGTAGAGGACGCTGATGGTAACGTTCAGTCTCTTGACGAGATTGCAAGGTACAACCATGCCAGTGGGTCACATGGTTACAAGGTTACAGATGTTCATATCAATGATCTTGCAGCACAACATGTATCCCCCAGTACTTCGCTGGAACATATCAAGGCTTACATGAAGAACCATATGGTTGCCTTACGAGGCTCCCTTGCCAATGCAGTATATAAAGCTGGTGGTAAGTCTAAGACTCTTGTTAAGGTCTATGATATGTTAGGCTCCTCTCGGCATCGTGTGTTTGGTGGAACTAATATGATTCAACAACAACAGCTGACTATGGCTGGCTACAGTACCTTACTTCGTGAGCAGGAGGCTATTGAGGCATCCTTTGATACACCAGCTGGTATGAGTTCTAAGGGTAGGGCTGACTATGTCAGTGGACTTACCACTAAGTTCTTTAGGGAAGTGTTGGAACCTGCAACTAATAATAAGAAACCTATGGATTGGTCTAAGGCTTCCCCGGAAGTTAAGGCTAACAAGGCTGCATTACTTAAGCTTAATGATGAGTTCAACACATTGAGTGAAACATTACTGGCTGACAACAACGTTGCTAAGGGTTATGATAATGAAGCACCAACTAAGCGTCTTGCTAACTGGGCTTATCGTCATAAGGGTTTCCGTAAGGAATACATTGTAAAGAACAAGCAGACCTTTATCAACACCTTGATGTCTTCATATAACATGACCCATGCAGAGGCTTCTATGTTAGCTGATACTATTGTAAGTGATGAAGAGGTTGCAACACTTGGTGATGCATTTGATATCACAAAGGGTGGTGTGTCACCTTCCTCACAGAAGGCCAGACAGATGCACATCTCTGACAGACCTGAGTTTGATAAGTTCTTAGAACAGAACATATTCAAGAACATGGGTGATGCTTCTCGTGAGTCTGCAAGATTCCAAGCACACCGTAAGTTTGTAGGTAAGGATTCTAAGTATCTCAACAGTATGCTTACTGAAGTTAAGAAGGAACTCCATCAGACTATGGACCCTGCTTCTGCTGATAAGCTGTTACATGAGATCGCGTATGACCTCCGTAACATACTTAACGCTGAGTCAGGTAACTATAACCGTATAGAGAACGAGACCCTGAAGCAAGGTCAGAAGTATCTAACACTGCTTGCAGCCTTACAGGGACTGGCTAACGCTGCGTTCTCGTCTATGCCAGAGATGGCTATGATACCTTCAGGGGTATCTCGGGATGTACTTGTACAGAACTCAGCAACACAGGGTTACCTATTCGGTAGTGCTGTCGGTGCATGGATGCGTAACTTGGCTGTGACTGCAAGGGTTGCAAAGCCTCGTGATGATCTTGAGACATTCCTTGATAAGAGACTTGCAGGTGTCAGGGCAGAAGGTAACTCAGACCCACGTTTTATGTTCTATACAAACATGAAGGAGATGCTTAAGCAGTCTGGCTTTAAGTCACAAGAGACTGGTGCAGCAACAACCACAGGTGTTCAGGAAACTAACGAGATGACTCGTGGTGTTACTGATGCATTCTTCAAGGCTAACTTCTTACATGATCAACAAGACATGCACCGTATGATGCGACTGTCGTTCTTTAACGACTTCCTCATTGACAAGCTAGACTTGATTGAGCAGAACCTTGGTGAGACTGACACTGTCGGTGTTGATGAAGCTAAGCATATGCTACGTGAGCTGGGGATACCTTTAGGGGTCATTCAACCGCTTGCTCGTAAGCTTAAGAACAATGAAGCACTTACTCCAGCTGAAGCTGCAAGGTACAAGCGTGAGTTCCTTAACGGATCTGCTAACTTTGTCAACCAAGCTATCCCTTTACCTAACGCAATGAACAGACCACTATTCTACAGTGATCCTCGCTTTGCACTACTTACACAGTTCAATGGTTTCACATCTACATTCACAGCTAACCAGCTTCCAATGTTATGGGACCAAGTCAAGGGTAAGAGTTCTAAGGGATTGACGTATGGTACATTTGTAACTACCGGTAGTATGCTTGCACTTGCATTCATATCTCAGGGTATCAAGGATGAACTTAAGTATGGTGACACTTCACCTTACCTTACAGACAATCAGAAGATCCAGAGAGCTATATATTCATCCGGTTTATTAGGAACCACAGAGCGTGTAATAGGTAGTAACCTGTTGTTCCCGTTGTATGACAGCAGTTCCAATGGAGCTGGTGAGTTTGTATGGGATAACATGGCAGGTGAAGCAGCAGCCACAGGTGTGATTGAACGCATCTTTGGTATGATTGACTCAGCAGTAAGCGGAGATAGTCAGAAGTTCCAGAAGAGTGCTATAGGTAGTGTACCTTTCATAGGACCCTACAAGCACAGAGTTATGCAAGAAATCCAACAGATCCAAGAGTGGGATTAGGAGTAATTAATAATGAGTAAAGTAACGTCAGGTATTAACTATGCATCCGACAACGGTGCACAGGTTAGCAGGGAAGGTA
>Ga0307985_10000331_pt1 | contig 28482 bp, 19 predicted proteins | sample EllFjometageno80_FD_203155 | JGI IMG/M metagenome (GOLD analysis project Ga0307985, IMG submission 203155) | Marine microbial communities from Ellis Fjord, Antarctic Ocean - #80 | ecosystem: Environmental > Aquatic > Marine > Unclassified | place: Southern Ocean | collected 2014-10-09 | reverse complement strand
TGGAAGGGTTATTTATAACCTTTCTCTAGAAATGGGCGGGCGTAAGCATTACCAAAATCCTTTTGGGTTTACTTGCTGCGTGGGTTCAGGAATGGAAACACATTCAAAATATGGTGGAATAATTTACTACCATAATGAAGATCAATTCTTAGTTAGTCAGTTTATAGCTTCAGAAGTAAATTGGGCGGAAAAGGGCATTAAGATTCGTCAAGAGACGAATTTCCCTGAAGAGCAAAACACGACTATCATTATTGAAACGCAAAGTCCACAACGATTTGACATGAGGGTGCGACATCCCTATTGGGCAGAAGAAGGCATCACTGTCAAGGTGAATGGGAAAATTCAAAATGTCAATTCTTCGCCAGGTAGCTTTGTCAGTTTGGTTCGCGTCTGGGAGTCCGGTGATAAAATTGAAGTGGAACTACCTTTTACCTTACATACGGCTCCAATGCCTGATAATCCAAATCGATTAGCAATCATGCATGGACCACTGGTTTTGGCATCAGATTTAGGCCCAGAAGATGATTCTAATGCAACTAATTCAGATTACGTTCCGGTTTTCTTAACAGAAGATAATGATCCAGTACAATGGCTTAAACCTACGAATGAGCCAAACACTTTTCAAATGGATAATGTAGGCAGCCCTAGAGATGTAACTTTTAAGCCGTTTTACACCACACACGAAAGAAGATATTCTGTTTACCATGATAAATTCAATGAACAAGAATTAGAAGATTTTAAGAATGGACTCGTAGCAGAGAAGGAGAAAAAGAAAAGGTTGGCGGAAATGACCTATGATCATTTTCTACCCACGCAAGCTAAAGAAGATGAGGAGCATAAATTTGAAGGGGATAGTGTATATGTAGAGCAATTTCGAGATAAAAGAGCACATGTTGCAAGTCGAGGAGGTCGGTTCTCTTTTGAGATGAAAGTAATGAAAGGGCAACCGATGGCATTGGTTGCTGAATATTGGGGTGGTTATACAGGATCCAAAACTTTTGATATTGTTGTAAATGGAGAGAGAATTGCTACTGATAATATTTCAGGTAAGAAGGATGGGCATTTCATCGATGTTCAATATGACATACCAGAGTCTATAACTGAGAACGTAAGTACCATAAAGGTGGAGTTCTTGCCTCATGTAGGACATCGGGCTGGGCCACTATTCGGAATGCGCACAATCAAGAGATAAAAGGATGTATAAATGATAAAAATAATTTTATTCCGAAATCATATAATGAAGACCAGCTTATTCTTATGGCTGATGTTCACAGCCTTTCTTAATCATATTAATGCTCAAGATAGGTGGAAGGAATTGGAAAAACAGCCAAAGACTTTGGGTATTGAAGAGGGGTATATTTCTCTGGAGACTGATGTCTTCAACCTCAAATTGGTAAAAGCATCTCAGACGGTGGCTAGTCTTGCTCATAAGGAAAATCCAGATTTTGATTATACACCTGGTGACCGGATTAAAGTTCGTGACAAGGACAGTTGTTATCATTTGGGTGATATTAATCTTAGGCTCAGAACTGGAAATAACCAAGCATGGAAGGACTATTCTACTGCTACTAAAAGACAAAAAATTACCAGTTTGAATGTGAGTGGTGCCTTAGCGGCTGCTGATCTTTCCAATTCACTACCTTTTGATATTCCTTTAAAAGTTATTAGGTCTTGGGAAATGCACCAAGGTGATTTGGTATTGAAATTTGATCTAAGAAACGAGTCTAATGAAGATGTGGAAATTGGTTCACTTGGGATACCATTAATTTTCAACAATATTTTGACTGGTAAATCTTTGGATGAAACTCATGCGGAGAACGTATTCTACGACCCGTACATTGGCCAGGAAGGTGGCTATTTACAAGCTGTTCGTTTGAATGGGAAAGGCCCTGTGCTGTTGGTACTTCCTTACGGAAAGACCGGTTTTGAAGCCTACAATCCACTGAACGATGACCCAACACCTCGTGGAATTGCGTTCGAAGGTTTTCATGAATGGATGGTGCATTCCAAGGCACATGCTGAAAATGAATGGAGAGATGCTGAACAATGGAATATACCTTCTTCTGCTATAATTAAACCGGGGAGTTCCAAGACATATGGCATCCGACTAACATTGGCTAAAGATGTAAGGTCAATTGAAGAGACATTGGCGGTAAAATCCAGACCAGTGGTGGTTGGTACTCCAGGTTATGTTTTGCCTAAAGATGTTAAGGCTAAACTATTTTTGAAATATCCAGAGACGATTAAGAACATTACTGTCTTTCCAGAAAACTCAATTTCGCTTCATGATGAAGGCGTTACTAAAAACGGTTGGCAAAAGTATGAAGTGAAAGGTAATATTTGGGGAAGGGTCAGAGTTACCATTACCTATGCAGATAACTTGGTTCAAACAATCAATTACAAAGTGGTCAAAGAAGAGTCGCAAGTGATAGAGGATTTTGGTAATTTTTTACTCACTGAACAATGGTATGACAATGCCGCTGATCCGTTTAATCGAGATCAATCAGTGATAAGCTATGATTATGAAGCAAAAGCAAAGGTTCTTCAGGATAGTCGGGTATGGATTGCGGGATTGAGTGATGAAGGTGGGGCTGGTTCATGGCTGGCCGCTATGATGAAGCAGTTAGTTCAACCAGATCGACAGGAATTAGAAAAATTGGAGCGGTTCTACAACCAAACATTATGGGGAGGCATTCAATACAGCGAGGGAGATTTAAAGTATGGGGTTCGAAGAAGCTTGTATTACTATGAACCCGACAGTGTAGAGAACTGGACTTACGATGAGTCAATTAACTATGGCACCTGGGCCGCTTGGAGTAAGGAGCATTCAGAAAAAACAGAAAGGTCATTTAACTATCCACACGTGACTGCTGCGCATTGGGTGATGTATCATCTATCAAAATACTATCAAGGGTTCATAAAAGAGCATAGACCCAAGTGGTACCTTGAAAATGCAGCCATGACAGCCATTACTATGGTAGAACAAGCACCATATTATGCTCAGTTCGGCCAGATGGAAGGAAGCATATTCCTCATGGTTCTTATGGACTTGAAGAGAGAGGGGATCACGGATTTGGCGGATAACCTAGAAAAGACCATGAAGAAGAGAGCGGATTTATGGAAATCGCTCAACTACCCTTTCGGAAGTGAAATGGCTTGGGACTCAACAGGTCAAGAAGAAGTTTATACTTGGACGAAGTATTTTGGTTATGATGACAAAGCTTCAGTTACCTTGAATGCTATTCTGGCCTATATGCCTACTATGCCTCATTGGGGTTATAATGGAAGTGCAAGACGTTATTGGGACTTTTTGTATGGAGGGAAATTCCAACAAGTTGAAAGGCAATTGCATCACTATGGCTCTGGAATCAATTCGATTCCCGTTCTGTCAGAATACAGGGAACATTCTGACGATCTCTATCTCTTGAGAGTAGGTTATGGGGGTGTAATGGGCACAATATCCAACATTACTGAAGACGGTTTCGCACCTGCGGCATTTCACTCTTATCCGTCATTACTAAAAATTGATCCCTATTCTGGAGATTATGGGCCTGGTTTTTTTGGTTATTCTGTGAACACGGCATCCTATCTTTATTATCATGATGAATTTGACTGGCTTGGATTTGGTGGAAATGTAGATGTGCAAGAGGGTGTTGTGACATTAAATTTAACTACTGCGGCAAAGTCTAAAGTATTCATTGCACCAGCCAATCTTTGGTTGACACTAGAAGCAGGAAAGTTTGAAAGCGTAAGTTATGATACTTACTCAGGGGAGGTAATGATCACTCTTGAACCAAAGAACCATTACACACCAAAAGCTTTTCTGAGAATCAATCAACCTTCAAATGCTGAAGGTAATGCTCAGTATCAACTAGCAAAATCTGTCAAGAAACTTAGCGGGGCACTTGTTATTCCATTGAAAAGGAAGAAGTTGTTGATGAAGTTGATTAAATAATTGTTGGCGTCATATATATTAATATAATCTAGGTTTAGACATCTTAAAATAGATGAATCATTTTCAATTCTAAATTTCTTGAATGCCATACCCCGGAAATAAATTTTTGATTGCCGTTGACTGCGTGATTCTTGGTTTCGATGGAATACAACTTCAATTGTTGTTGGTCAAAAGAGGTATTTCCCCTGAAAAAGGAGCATGGTCATTAATGGGTGGCTTTTTGACTGAGAATGAAGACCTAGATGCTGCTGCTATAAGAGTTTTAAAATCACTAACTGGTTTGTCATCCGTATATATGGATCAACTGAGAGTATATGGTCAACGAGATCGCGATTCAGGCGGTAGAGTATTGTCATCTTCCTTTTATGCCCTAATCGATTCATCAAAACAAAGACAAAATCTCTCTTCTGAATTTGAAGCGTCTTGGTTTGCCTTGGATGAATTACCAAGTTTGATTTTTGACCATAAGAAAATGGTGAGCGATGCACTTAGCAAATTGAAGGAGCGTGCGACAACCAAACCAATTGGATTCAATTTGTTGCCGAAGAAGTTTACCTTGCCTCAATTACAATCTTTGTACGAGGCGATTTTTGATAAACAATTTGACAAGCGTAATTTCAGCAAGCGCTTATTGTCAACAGGTGCTTTGCTTAAGCAAACTGATAAAGACAAAAGTGCTTCTAAAAAAGGAGCTTATTACTATAAATTCAACCCTGAGATGATTTCAAAGGATTTTAAATTTCTATAAATCACTATTATGTCGTCATTAGATTATACCGTATTCATTGTCTACTGCCTTATTATTGTTGGAGTAGGCTTGTACCTCTCTTTTAGAAATAGTAAAAAAGAGAAAACTTCAGAAGACTATTTTCTGGCTGGAAAATCACTGACTTGGTGGGCCATTGGAGCATCGTTGATTGCTTCCAATATTTCAGCAGAGCAATTTATTGGGATGTCCGGCTCAGGTTTTGCCTTGGGAATTGCGATTTCCTCCTATGAATGGATGGCAGCAATAACGCTGCTCTTAGTAGGTAAGTTTTTACTCCCCATTTTTATAAAGAAACAGATTTATACGATGCCTCAGTTTTTGGAGCAGCGTTATAATAGTAATGTGAAAACTACCATGGCCATCTTTTGGCTGGGAGTTTATGTCTTTGTCAATTTAACTTCAGTTTTGTATTTGGGCTCATTAGCGATTGAGACTGTGATGGGAGTAGAGAGAGTCTATGCAGTTATAGGATTGGCTTTATTTGCAATGATCTATTCTATTTATGGTGGGCTGACAGCGGTTGCTTGGACGGATGTAATCCAAGTGATTTTCTTAATTGCTGGAGGTTTGGCTACAACTTATTTAGCATTGGATGCAGTTGGAGAAGGATCTGGACCATGGGTTGGTTTCCAAACTCTGTATGATGCTGTACCAGATCGATTTGATTCAATACTCAGTGAGGACCATCCCTTTTACGGAGATTTACCCGGTTGGGGAGTTATTGTTGGAGGTATGTGGATTGCCAATATTAGTTATTGGGGACTGAATCAATACATTACCCAACGTGCTCTTGCTGCAAAATCCTTGAGAGAAGCGCAAAAGGGAGTTATGTTTGCCGGCTGGTTGAAATTATTGATGCCCGTTATTGTGGTGCTACCAGGTATTGCTGCCTATTATTTATTAATGAAAGAAGGAGCAGCTGATTTGGCATCAATGACCGTTACTGACAGTGCATTGGCAGGGCTTCCTGATGGAAGCGTTACCAAAGGAATGACAGATACAGCCACCATGGCTATTAAAAATGACAAGGCCTATCCTGTGTTGCTCCAGTTCTTACCTGTTGGCTTCAAAGGTTTGGCTTTTGCTGCCTTAGTTGCAGCTATTGTATCATCATTGGCGTCTATGGCGAATAGTACAGCTACCATTTTTACTATGGATATTTATAAGCCCTTGTTGAATAAGGGAGCATCTGAAAAGAGGTTGGTTTCTGTGGGAAGAATTACGGCATTAGTAGCATTCGGAATAGCCATTATTGTTGCGCCAATGTTAGGGCAATTAGACCAGGCTTTCCAATACATCCAAGAGTATACAGGTTTTGTTACACCTGGTATCGTGGCCATTTTTATTCTAGGAATTTTTTGGAAAAAGACAACGCCAAGTGCAGCCCTGGTTGGAGGTATAGGTACCTTCTTATTCTCCATAATGTTCAAGCAGTTCTTACCAAATGTCCCTTTCCTAGACAGAATGGGTTATGTTTTCTTGATCTGTACCCTGCTGATGGTGATTGTTTCATGGTTAGGTGGTAAAGGGAAAGATTCGAATAATGCATTGAACCTTAAAGAATTTGATTTCTCCACTTCAAAAACTTTCAATGTTGGCGCGATCGCTATTTGTATAATTCTGACCGTATTGTATATTTTACTACAATGAACAAACTTGAATTAGCCGCTGCATTTTCAAAGTTATCAATCAGGATGCCACGTTTTTTTCAGGCCCCAGGCAGGGTAAATTTAATCGGTGACCATACCGATTATAATGAAGGCTTTGTGATGCCAGCCAGTATCAATCGGTTTGCTTATATGGCAATGCAGACTAATGAGAAAGACAGTCTCATAGTGAATGCTATTGACCTAAAGGAAGGAGTGGAGCTGCCTTTTAAAGATTTAAACAGGAATGATGATGGACATTGGAGTAACTATTTTATTGGTGTATTATCGATATTTAAATCTAGAGGGATTGATGTTTCTGGAGTAGACTGTGTTTTTCAAAGCGATGTGCCAATAGGTGCAGGCTTATCATCTTCCGCAGCGTTGTCCTGTTGTTTTGCCTTTGGTCTGAATGAATTGTTTCATGTTGGATTTACTAAAAAGGAATTGGTTGATATTGCTCAAGAAACTGAGCATCGGTTTGCACTTGTTAATTGCGGAAATATGGATCAGACTGCTAGTCTTTTTGGAAAGGAAGGACAAGCGATGTTGTTTGATTGCAAAACGAGAGCCATTGTATACAGCCCTTTGAATATTGGGGAGTATGAGTTCTTATTAGTTGATACTAAAGTGAAGCATAGTTTGGCCGATTCAGCCTACAACGAAAGGCGAGCGCAATGTGAGTTAGGTGTAAAGAAATTGAAAATAAATTTTCCCAAAGTATCTAGTTTACGGGATGTCACAATAGCAATGTTGGACCAAACAGCACTTCCTGCATTAATAGACAAACGATGTCGTTATGTAGTGGAAGAGAATGCACGCGTTCAAAAAGCAGCATTGTTGCTAAAGAAAAATGATCTGACCGGATTTGGAGCTTTGATGTGCTTATCTCACGAAGGGCTGAGCAATGAGTATGAAGTAAGTTGTGCTGAACTTGACTTCATAGTAGAAAAGGCGAAAACTTCCATTGGAATACTCGGTGTTCGGATGATGGGAGGAGGCTTTGGGGGTTGTTGTATCATGCTCATTCGTTCTGTAAATGTAGCTGCGTTTAAAACTAATATGGAATTTAATTATAGGGCACAGTTCAATCAAAAGCCTGAATTTTATTCGTTTAGTACTTCTAATGGAGCGAGTTAATTAATGTAATGAATGGTTTTTGCAACCGTCTTAAAAAAACGGAGTCTCTAATTCAAACAGCTTTGCCTTTCACATCGATATTGATTTCTTAACTATGTTCTTCACTTTGCTATTAATGATCTTAGTGGCAGATCTCACCGTTGGTTATCGTACCTATAGGGCTGCAGTTAGGAATCCAATAGAAGCATTAAGAGAGGAATGATAAATTAAAAATGAGGCATTGACAATTTGGGTTGTGCTTAATTAGTCATTGTTGGGCTTCTTAGATTCTTCTCTTCGTTCAGAAAAAGAAAACAGTCTTTACATCTTTAATTACTCTTTTGGCAGAATAATAACAGAAGTAAATGAGAATCCGTTTTCTTCTAAATACTAAATACTAAATACTAAATACTAAATACTAAATACTATTTCTTCAAAACTCCTTCCTCAACGCATTCGTCTAAAAGGCCTTTGGCATAATTCCAGACCGTTTCGGTGCCTTCTTTCATCACTTGTTTTTTCTCAACAACAGTGTCGTAAGGAACATTAAATTCTGCCCAAGTTCCTCCTTTATTAGAAGCGTTTTGGAGCATAGGTTCGAAGTGATCTATACTTCTTGCAAATTTTGCCTCAGGCGTTTCAAAAGCCTCAAATTCTTCCCAAATGGTAATGAATTCTTTCGCTTGTTTTTCAGGAAGTTTACCAAAAATTCTTTTGGCCGCCTTTAATTCCTCTTCAGTATTAATATGATTTTTTTTAGTGTCGAAAAGAAAAGTATCCCCAGCATCTATTTCAACTATGTCATGGATTAAGACCATTTTTAAGACCTTGAGAATATCTATGGGCGCGTTGGCATGTTCAGCTAAAACTAGGACCATCATAGACAGGTGCCAACTGTGCTCTGCATCATTTTCATGACGATCACTATTGAAAAGCTTCGTTTTTCGTTGGATGTATTTTAATTTATCAATCTCCTTAATAAAGTCGATTTGCTGCTTAATGATTTCTAAATTCATAGGAAAGCGAAGGTATTAAATCCTATTGTTAATAGTATCCACCTACGGCTTAATAATCGCTTCAATGACGACAGGTAAATGATCTGAAGGGTATTTTAAATCTTTAGAATCACTAAGTACTCCGTATTTATTTACTTCAATGCCACTTGACCCAGTGAAAATATAATCAATCCGTCTTGTTACTGGCCGATCATGTTTGAATCCATTAAAGGTACCAGTTGGGCCAAAGGCAGGGTTTTTGGTACTGTGGAATGCATCCTTCATCTGAATACTTAGATTTTGAATTGGTTCGGATTCAGGCTCAAGGTTTAAGTCTCCCATAAAAAATACGGGTAGGTTTTGTCTGTTTAAACCCTTGATTTTCTGTAAGATTAAATCAATACTATTTGCTCTGGCTATTTCTCCGATATGGTCAAAATGAGCATTGAAAACCCAGAACTTGTCTTTTGTTGTTTTATCCTCAAAAAGCGCATAGGTACAAATTCGTTCCATCGAAGCATCCCAGCCTACACTGATTTTCTCTGGTATTTCAGAAAGCCAAAAGGTATTTTGATCTACTAGGTTGAGTTTGGTGTAGTCGTAAAAGATGGCGCTGTATTCGCCTTTGGTTTTACCATCATCCCTGCCAATCCCGACATATTTAAAGTCCTTTAAATTTTCATCCAGAAAATTGACTTGGTGCGCAAGGCCTTCTTGAATACCCATTACATCAGGGCCTACAAAACTCACTTGATTGGCTAGCCATTCCTTTCGCAAATCCCACCTATTTTCTCCATCATTGGGGTTGTCATACCGGATATTGTAGGTCATCAATTTAAGATTGGTTTGGGCACTAAGTGCATTGCCAATTATTATTAAGAAAAAGAAAATCAGTTTTTTCATGGCACAAGTATTACTGAATCCTCACATAGTTTCTGAAAGAATGCAAACCGTTATTAAAATCACCATCGCATGCTTGCAATAGTTTAGCTTTTAGCGCTAAAAACCTATCAGGATATTTTTCTGATAAATCATTTTCTTCTTGAAAGTCGTCTGGTAAATAGAAAAGCTCGAAGGCTTCTTTTTTCAAATGAGTCCTTATTTTCCAGCCATCGTTTGTTATCAATGTTGGGCCTATAAACGAGCCATAAACAATGAATTCATGTTCAGTGTTTTCCTCTTCGATCAATTCTGGGTAGAAGGAGATGCCATCAGAATTATGCGCCTTTGAAAACCCTGTGATTTCAGCGATGGTGGGTAAAATGTCATAATTGGCTACGAGGCGATTACTGGTACTTCCTGCCCTTATCTTTTCCGGCCATTTGATAATTAACGGGACATTAATACCTCCTTGCAAGTTGCTCCTTTTTAAACCTGCCCTTCCGCCATTACCATTAAAAATATCTCCGCCTCTGTCGCTGTAATATTTACTTTCAAGGCCATCAAAACGTTCACCGGTTTCCATGTTGGTATAAGGCTTCAGTACGCGGCCTTCTTGACTGTAATAGATCTCATGGCCGTTGTCTGCAGCAAAAATAACAATCGTATTATCCTGAATATTTAATTCTGAAAGTCGCGCCATAATTTGGCCCACATTATCATCCAATAGTTTGACCATTGAAGCGTATTCCTTTTCAATTTGTGTAAGGCGAGAATCATCTACAAAATCGGGATGTACTGCAGGAATTGAAACAGGCCCATGGGGCAATTGGGTTGGGAAGTAAAGGAAGAAAGGATTGTCTTTATTGTCGCTTATAAAACTCAGGGCTTTATCCATGAATATATCTTGCGAGTAGACTTTTTTGCCCTCCATATTCCATCGTTCTTTGAAAGCTGCCTCTGTTTCTGGCTCATTGGACTTCCCGCTATTTGCTAATGTATTTCCTTCAATGTTCACTTGTTTGCCATCTTCAAATAGAAAAGCGGGATAGAATCCGTGTGCTCTTTGGTGGTCAAAATAACCCATATAATTATCCCAGCCATGCCGTTTCATCTGACTATCAGTAGCAGAGAATCCCCATTCCAGTTTGCCAAACTGCCCAGTGACATAACCACTTTTTTTAGCTACTTCGCCTAAGAAAACTTGATCAATAGGTACAGGGGGCAATGCCGCATTAATTAGACTATCGACTGTTTCATAGCTGGCTTCTTTTCTATCGATTCGTTTATAAACTCCACCAGATGTAATTTCAAACATGTTTTCATGTGTGTCCTGTAATCCTGTAATTAAGGAAGCCCTCGCAGGAGCACAAAGCATATTCGAATAAGCCCGATCGAATCGTAATCCTTCTTGTGCTAATCTATCAATGTTTGGTGTCTTGATGATCTGCTGGCCTTCATGGCCGAGCATTCCGATGCCTAAATCATCCGCGTAAATGAGAATGATATTTGGTTTGTCCAGCGCTTGTTCTTTAGGGCTACAACTCCAACAAATTAAAAACACAAAAAGTAATGAGGCGATTTGTTCTTTTGAAATAACTCGCATATTCAAAGGTTAACTTTTATATGGCTCAAACAATATTCTTAATCCAACCACCGTCAACAGCCAATGAAACACCAGTAATATAACTGGCTCTTTGGCTAGCTAAAAAAGTCACAGCTGCAGCAAACTCTTCAGGTTGGGCAAACCTGCCCAAAGGAATTTCTTTCGTAGCATCAGCAAAAGAAGGGTTTGACTTAATTAAACTCGCGAGCCTTGGAGTTTCTGTATATCCCGGCATTACATTGTTCACCGTGATATTGTATTCACCCAATTCACTGGCCAGCGTTTTCATCAGACCAACCACTGAAGCTCTTGTAGCATTTGACAAAATCAAGTTATCCACTGGTTGTTTAACTGCCTGAGAGGTTATAGCAATAATTCTCCCCCACTTTTTGGTTTTCATACCAGGAAGAAAACCTTTCACGAGTCCAACCGCGCTACCCAATAATTGATGGTATGCAGTTTCCCAACTGGCTTGGTCTAAGTCCTCGAACTTGCCGGGAGGTGGGCCACCTGTATTGGTAACAAGAATGTCAATTCCATCAAAATGGGAAAGGGTAGAAGCAATGATTCTTTCCCTGTCTTCATTTGATGATAAGTCTCCCTGGATAGCCACTATTTTTCCGTTTCCAGCTTGGTCTATTTCTTCTGAGGCAGCTTTTAATTTCTCCTCATTTCTACCACATATTATGACGTTAGCTCCTTCAAGGGCTAATTCCATAGCCACACTCTTCCCTAAGCCTTGACTAGATGCAGCTACAAAAGCCACTTTATTTTGGAGTCCGAAATCCAATATTATTTCCTTAGGTAATCGTCTGTGCCATCAATCCAGTCTTGACGGGGTGGTGCCCAATTGTCGATTTCTTCCACATCCCCAATCATCAAAGCTTCATGGGGTAAGTTGGCAGGAATTACCACTGAATCTCCGGCATTAAGGTCCATCGTTTGATCTTTGTTTTCACCAAACCAGAACCTGATCGTACCTGAGATGACTTGCGTGATTTGCTCATTTTCATGATGATGCAAAGGCACCACAAAGCCATCTTTAAACTTCATTCTCGCAATCATTACCTTTTCTCCATAGATTAACCTGCGTTGCATCATTGGAGTAACTTGTTCTATCGGGACATCATCCCAGTTTATTTTTTTCAGCATCTCGATGTTATTATCAGTTTACCCTTTCAATATAACGGTAAATTCTACCAGCGCCAATTGCATTTTGAATAGTGGTAATGGCTTGTGTGCGGGTTGATGTTGAAAAAAAAAGTAGTGGAAATAAACAAGTTTAATTCTATAGTACTATATAGAACAAGTGTCAGCTATGAGATAAAAGATAAAAGAGGCGTGAAAGTGTGCTGTCGGTTCTAAATTTTTACGAGCGTCTTAAAATAGATTGGATAATCTGTTTCAAAAGTCATTCTTTTTTTAGAATGCGGGTGCGCAATTGTAAGAGAAGCAGCATGCAAGGCCAACTGCTTTGCATTGTCACCAGGTCCATAAGCTTTGTCCCCGATTACTGGGTGCCCTTTTTCGGAAAGGTGTGCCCTGATTTGATTCTTTCTGCCTGTGAATAATTCAATTTCCAGCAGGCTCAAGTTTTTATTCTCTTTAATCACTTTGAAGCCAGTCTTGGATAATTTTCCTTTTGTCTCATCCTTGGTTGAATAGACTTTATGTGCCTTGTTTTCCAATAAATAAGACTCAATTATACCTTGTTTTTCTTCCAGTTTTCCGTGTACAACGGCATAATATGTTTTGTCAAAATCTTTCCAGTTCTCTTGAAGAAAATATTTGACAGTTTCTGATTTGGCAAAAACCAGTACCCCTGAAGTATCTCTGTCTAATCGATGCACGATATAGACCCTGTTTTTTGACCTGGAATTTCCTTTTCTGACATAATCATTCAAAAGTGAAAAGGCAGTTTTTGATTTTTCTTTATCCGTACTGACGGTAAGCAATCCATTGATTTTATTGACAACAATAATATCCCTGTCCTCGTAAAGGATGGTTAGTCCGTAAGGCTTATGTTTTTTGGAAGGTTTTTTAAAAGCCGGGTTTTTATTCTGCACAATTAATTATTTAGTCTTCCCATAAATTATGAGAGATAAAAACTCATCTGATATTTTTAAAACCTTGCTCATTTCTGCCTCAATTTTATCTACTTCAAATCTTTGCAAACATAATATATTCATTTTGTGAAACACATGATTGCGATCAAAGAGGTACATTAATTGAAATCTTTTTGATAGGTCGTCATCCGCAAGGATAAACATTAAAGTTTCGCTAGTAGGGATAAATCCAGCGTGAAATTCACCTTCAATTCCACCAAACTCTGTATATCTTCGATTCAATGATTCATGACGCATAAATAATGTATCTAGTAAACTCGGTTTAACATGAGGGATTAGTGCCAAAACGATAGCTATCCTTTCCTCAAATTTCATTTCATGCCGATTAATGATTTTTGCATAATCAGAATCATCGAGGACTGATGAAGTAATTTGGTTTATGTCTGAAGATCTCGTATCGTTTTTGAAATGGATAGAGCGCCGAGTATTAAGAACCTTTTCAAACCAATTCAGTTCATTATCAATGAAGTTTGCATTTTTTATGACCGAAATGTTTTCCATGCTCTGTTTAATTTCCAACTACTAATTTAACTGGTTATCCGGGCTTTTAGAGTCAATTTCACGCGAGACTTAAAAAAGGTTCGGTAAGAGTGGTAAGGAGTTAGAGACAATCTCAAGTTTATGACATAAATTTATAAATCTAAAAAGGACTTTATGAACGATCGGAAAACCACGAACATATTACTGCTGATAATTGTGATTCCATTGGTTTTTTACCTACTCAAAACCCTGTCGTTTATATTTATTCCCCTTGTCGCTTCTATGTTTATCGCATTACTCTTTCTCCCACTAATGAGGTGGTTAAAAAAGAAACGAGTACCAAAAGTGTTGAGCATTATCATAGTGATATTGATTATTGCTGGGTTCTTCAAACTAGGAGGAGAGCTTATTCAGCTTTCTAGTGGTGAATTATTGGAAACTGACAATGCCTTCTTTGATAAGGCAAAAGACAAACTCACCACTTTGATTGTTTCTGTTGAGAATTTCTTTGGTGTTGAATTTTTGAATGGTGAGATTATGTTAGCCTCTTTCATTAAAAAGGATACAGTAGTAAAAAACCTTGTGCCTACAGTTGGTTTTATTAGTGACTTACTAACAATGACGCTATCAGCCGCATTTTTTGTGATTCTCTTACTATCAGGTTCTGTTGATATGCAAAAAATGCTTCAGAACACTGTGTTTAAGCAGCAGTTTGCCTCTGTGAAGACCTTTATGAAAATTGAGAAGGACCTTATCACATTTATCAAAGTAAAGTTTTTTGTAAGCCTATTTACTGGTGTTGGAATTGGGATTGCTTGTTGGGGATTTGGTGTGAGTTTCCCTGTTTTTTGGGGCTTGTTTGCTTTCTCTATTAATTTCCTTCAACTGATTGGTTCGGTGATCACTGTTTTGCTTCTGGCTATTTTTTCCTTCGTAGAAATTGAATCTGCTTCTATGTTATTTTTCTTTGTAGTAACAATAACTAGTGTTCAGGTATTATTTGGAGGAATTATGGAACCGATCTATATGGGTAAATCATTTTCCATCAATGTGATTACTATACTGGTTATGCTAATGCTCTGGGGTTATATTTGGGGGATTCCGGGCTTAATTATGTCCATTCCGATAACGGTATTTCTAAAAATTATATTTGAGAAATTCCCTAGTACTCAGATAATTGCCCAATTACTGTCAGGTAAACCCAAAGCGATCAAAATACCTTTTGGGAAACTGTGAGAAGGCTCAAGCTTTAAGCTTCAAGGTGATGGCTACGAGTTTTGAGTTGCGAGTTTCGAGATGAAGATCTAACTTCTAACTTTTAAAATCCACCCCCTGCACCCACGCCCAGTCGCATTGGCTGGCAGGCAGCGGGGTACAGATTTACCGATGAACTTATGTCTAAAGTCTAAAGTCTAACTTCTAACTTCTAATGTCTAAACTCTACCTACTAACTTCTCTCCTTCACCCAATCCCGAGCATTCACAAAGGCTTGAATCCAAGGACTCACTACGTCAGACTTATGCTCTGATGAGTAATTGCCCCAATTCCATGGGAAGATAGAACGTTCAAAATGCGGCATAATGGCTAGGTGTCTGCCATCAGGACTAGTGATACCAGCAGTATGGTAATCAGAGCCATTTGGAGAAGCAGGGTAGGCCTCATGAGAATACTTAGCAATGATATTGTATTCAGCTTCAGCTTCCGGCAATACAAACTTTCCTTCACCGTGCGCTACCCAAATACCAAGTCTCGATCCGGCTAAAGAACTTAACATCACTGAATTGTTTTCAGGGATAGTCACATTCACAAATCCTGATTCAAATTTGTGAGCAATGTTATGATCCAGTTTAGGATGCACCTTATGTTTTGGATAAAGCAATCCTAGCTCACCCATCAACTGACATCCGTTACAGATACCGAGCGAGATAGTGTCTTCTCTTGAATAAAAATTATCAAGTGCTGCTTTTGCTTTTTCATTGTACAAAAATGCGCCAGCCCAACCTTTAGCAGAACCTAATACATCTGAATTGGAAAAACCTCCGACAAATGCGATAAAGTTAACATCACTCAGGTCTTCAGCGCCAGAGATAAGGTCCGTCATATGAATGTCCTTAACATCAAAACCAGCGAGGTACATGGCATAAGCCATTTCTCGGTCACCATTTACTCCTTTTTCACGAATGATGGCTGCTTTGACTCCTGTTGCTCCTTTTCTGTCTGGATCTAATCCTAGTTTTTCAAACTGGCCCTCAAAACCTTCCGGGAAATTGAATGATAATGGCTGGTTTTTGTAATTATCAAAACGTTGTTTGGCTAATTCCTCACCTGACTGTTTTTGATCTAATAAGTAAGAAGTCCTGTACCAAGTGTCTCTCAAACTAGCGATGTCCAATAAGTAGCTTTGCGTTCTTGTTTGAATCGAAAGGATTGGCTCACCAATTGGACTTCCCAATTCGATAAACGAAGCTTCAATATTTTCAAAGAATCCTGTAATTGCTTCTAAATCTTCATTGGCTACTTGTAAAAGCAATGCAGGTTGTTCAGAGAAGAAGGTAGCAATGTCATCAACGCCTTGAATTCCCTTAAGATCTATTGAAAGACCTAGATCAACCTGTGCAAAGGTCATTTCTAATAAGGCCGTGATCATACCACCGGCTGAAACATCATGACCAGCTAATATTTTTCCTTCTTCAATCAAGGCTTGCACCATGTTGAAAGTATCAGCAAATCTTCCGCTGTCATCTACAGTTGGAGCAGAGGTGCCGACTTTCCCAACTACCTGAGCAAAGGAACTTCCTCCAAGGTTGAATTGACCATCTGACAAATCAACATAGAGTAATGTCGATTCGAAATTTGGTTGTAAAACTGGTTCAACTACTTTTTTGAGGTCCGTGACTTCTCCACCTGCCGAAATAATGACAGTTCCAGGTGAGTATACCACCCCATCTTTGTACTTCTGGGTCATGGACATTGAATCCTTACCGGTTGGTACATTGATGCCTAGAGAGCAAGCGAAATCAGAAACAGCTTCCACTGCTTTGTATAATCTTGCGTTCTCACCTTCGTTTTTGGCAGGCCACATCCAGTTGGCGCTTAATGAAATACCACTTAATCCTTTTTCGATTGGTGCCCAAACAATATTGGTTAAGGCTTCCGCTATTGATAATTGCGAACCAGCTACAGGATCGGCCAATGCAGAAATAGGAGCATGACCAATTGAAGTCGCAATTCCTTTTTCTCCTCGGTAATCGAGGGCCATTACGCCTACATTATTCAAAGGCAATTGTAAAGGGCCAGCAGTTTGTTGCTTGGCAACTCTTCCTGTAACACATCGATCAACCTTGTTGGTCAACCAATCTTTACATGCCACCGCTTCCAGCTGTAAAACTGCATTGAGGTATTCTTGCAGCTTTTTAATGTCATAAGTTACTTCAGCGAAATTTTGATCTAATGTCTTGTCTACAAGTACGGTCTTTGGTGAAGAACCGAACATGTGCGCTAAATTCCAGTCAATTGGGTTTTCGCCTGTGGTTTTATTCTCGAATTTGAAATGGCTGTCTCCTGTAGTTTCTCCTACCACATAAAAAGGAGCTCTTTCTCTTTTCGACACCTTTTCCATAAAGGCGATGTCTTCTTTTTTGATAACCAATCCCATGCGTTCCTGAGATTCGTTACCAATAATTTCTTTGTCCGAAAGTGTTGGGTCGCCTACAGGAAGCTTTTCAACATCAATTGTACCACCCGTTTCTTCTACCAATTCCGATAGGCAATTTAAATGCCCACCTGCACCATGATCATGGATAGATACGATTGGGTTCTTACCAGATTCCGACATGGCACGTACTGCATTATACACCCGCTTTTGCATTTCTGGATTCGAACGCTGAATGGCATTCAACTCAATTCCTGAAGAGAATTCACCGGTATCTACAGAAGACACTGCAGATCCACCCATTCCGATGCGGTAATTGTCACCGCCCATGACTACGATCTTGTCGCCAGCATCTGGTTTCGCTTTTAGCGCATCTTCCTTTTTACCATAGCCGATACCGCCAGCCAACATGATTACTTTATCAAAACCATGTCGTTTGTTTCCTTCTTCATGTTCGAAGGTCAATACAGAACCTGCAATTAGAGGTTGCCCGAATTTGTTACCAAAATCACTTGCTCCATTTGAGGCTTTGATCAGAATATCTACAGGTGTTTGGTACAACCATTTTCGCTCAGGCATATTGGCTTCCCAAGTTCTTCCTTCTTCAAGCCTAGAGTAGGAGGTCATGTAAACCGCTGTTCCAGCCAAAGGCATTGAACCTTTACCGCCTGCCATTCTATCTCTGATTTCTCCACCTGCACCTGTTGCTGCGCCATTAAATGGCTCGACTGTAGTAGGGAAGTTATGTGTCTCGGCTTTTAATGAGATCACCGAATCAAAATCTTCTGCTGTAAACCAATCAGCTTTGTCTTGGGTAGCAGGAGCAAATTGCTCTACTCTTGGGCCTTCAATGAAGGCAACATTGTCTTTGTAGGCAGATACTATTCCTTCAGGTTTTTCTTCTGATGTTTTGCGGATCATTTTGAACAGAGAATGTGGCATTTCTTGTCCGTCAATGATAAATACGCCATTAAAAATCTTGTGTCGGCAGTGCTCTGAATTCACCTGTGAAAAACCGAAAACTTCTCCATCAGTTAAAGGGCGATCCAATTGCTTGGCCACATCATCTAAGTAATCAATTTCTTCCTGACTCAAAGCCAAACCTTCTTGCTGGTTATAGCTTGAGATGTCCTTGATATAGAGTACTTGTTCTGGTCTATTGTCTACCGTAAATATTTCTTGCCCTAGGTTGGTATAAAGTACCTGTAGCATCGGGTCAATAGCGGCATTTTCTGATTCCACTTTTTCGTATTCCTCGATGCGATTAATACCTTCAATACCCATGTTCTGAGTGATTTCAACTGCATTAGTACTCCAAGGGGTGATCATCTCTTTTCTGGGACCAATAAAAAAGCCCTTTAAGTTTTCGTTCTGGATTAGGGACGCATTTCCAAAGAGCCATTCAAGTTTGGGTAGGTCTTGAGATTGGATTGACGAAGTGAGGCCAACTGCGAATATTTTGCCAGCACCGGCATCGAAAAATTGGATCATTTGATTGGGTTTTTCGGGTGTACTTTATACCCTCGCAAAAGTAATAAAAAGATTGGGTTTGAACCATTAACTAAAGCACTTCTCACGCCCCAGTAATTTGTGCCTACCTGCGGCAGGCAGGTCCTAACAAACAGGCCTCTTAAGTTCGTTTGTGAGGTCACAAACAAAGGCGGAAGAATTTTATCATTCTAAATTAAGGTTGATCCTCTTAATTTGATGAAAAATGTAGGAATAAGCAAATTTGTATTGAGTCTGTGGTAATGGAGTTCTCTTTATGTCAATGAGTTAGAGGTGTAGGAACGTTAAATCAGGTTTGACCCCAGCCCTAAAGCCTGCCTGCCGTAGGCAGGGGTGAGTAAAAATAATTTGAGGGAATCAAAGGTCAATCAAAATTGTGATTAACAGGCATTACAAACCTTCGCTTGCCCGGTAAAATACAGGTACAAAATACCTGAGGCAAGAGTTGTTGATACAATAAAAAGAAGGTAGGCTTTAGACCTACCTTCTTTTTATTCTTACTTAATTTATTATTTAATGCTAGGCTTCTTTCGCTTTCGATTGTGCTTGCGCCAAGCCATAAATTACCAGTCCAAAGCCAATTTTATTGATGGCATCTGCAATGTTATAGAACACATCCATACTTAAGCCACCAAATATACCTTCATACCATCCAGGTGTTCCGGCCATGTAACCAATTGGATAGATTGCCCAACCAACAAGTACAAACCAACATAATATTTTGTGTGCGCTTTGAATTGAACCACCAGCAGCTTTGGCCAATTTCGCGGCACCACCAAACCAAATTTCATAAGCAATCGCGAAATAGGCAAGTCCTGAAATTAGTCCCCATAGCCATGCACTTTCTGGATATACTGCTTCTCCAATATATCCGGTGACAAGCATTACGACTGAAAGAAAAATTAATTTTGTCATTAATGATTTCTTTGCTCCTGCAACTTTCAGGATTAAATAGAATTCAACACACATTAGGGGCACCGTTAGAATCCAATCAACATACCTGAAGAAGGTAGGAGATTCCATATTTGTAGCCCAATAATCGCGCATGTACCAATAATGGACTGCAGCAATAAACGTGATAAGTCCTGAAACTAAAACAGATGTTTTCCATTTGCTATCGAAATCATTCATAGAAAAGAAGAAGAAGGCAGATGCTGCCATCATGGCCATACAACCTATAAAGAAGGTGAAGCCTACATAGTCGTCCGGAGCCATTATTGCTGCCGCTGACAAAATTGAATTAAAGTTTTCCATAGTATTTAGTAATTTTTTTATTCAAATTAAAAAAGATTCAACAAAATAAAAAATATGTTTAATATATTTTTAAAAATGTTAAACAAAACTTAAAATTGAGGATTAAAATTTGCTTTTTTGGCTTATATTAAGAATGGTAAAATACAAGGAAATAGGAATTTTAATAACATTTTTTAGCCTCTGGCTATCTGTCTATTTTGCGAAATCTTCCCAAGAGATTATGGCCTTTTTTTTTATCTTTTCTTTAGGGATACTTCATGGAAGTAATGACTTGAAATTAATTTCAAGAGTAAGCGCATCTTCAAAATCAATTCAATTGGTCTATTTTTTTTGTTCTTATATCGCTACTGTGTTAGTGGCAGGTTTACTTTTCTATTTTTTACCAATTGTTGCGCTGTTAGCGTTCGTTATTTTTAGTGCTTTTCATTTTGGTGAGCAACATTGGAGTGAGCTTTTGATTTATAAGAGGAGTTCGAATCATTTTTATTTCCTTAATTATGGACTTACGGTTCTCTTTCTTCTTTTTTCGTTAAATCATTCGGCCACAAATGATATTATTTATGAATTGTCGGGGGGCACCTTATCCAGCAATACTTATTTAATAATATTTTTTGTAAATATTACTTTGTGGGTTGTTCAATCTATGTTTTTTGTCTTTAAGAAGTACTTTTCCTTACAGCAGATTCTCTTTGAAATATTTTTGATATTAGTCTTCGCAATAGTTTTTAAAACAGCGACTTTAATTTGGGCTTTTGCTATTTACTTTATTTTCTGGCATAGTATTCCTTCAATTATAGAGCAACAATCTTTCTTATATGGAGAGGCTTCTATTCGAACTTTAAAAAAATACATTAATTCATCTTTCCTGATTTGGCTAATTTCTATCAGCTCCATATTGCTTTTATATTTTTGGTTGCAGGATAGTGCTACTTTTTTACCGGTACTCTTTGCCTTTTTAGGTGCTATTACATTTGCGCATTCGCTTACTATTTCTAGTATGTTCAAGACAAAAAATAAAAAGTAATGAGTCAAGACAATCCTTTTAATTGGAGCTAAAGTAATGAGAGCATAATTAGGTTCACCAACAAAAGTATTTGACCATCCAGATGTTTTAGGAAAGTGAATTAAACCCTATTGCTTATATTAGGGAACTTTCACTCATCATGATGAACGAAAGTGAGATTCAACCTTAAAAAATTAACTATGCTCAAATCACAAATATTAAAGCAACTTCTCAAATCATTTTTTTCAGCCTTAATGCTGTTACTTGGTGTCGGGATGTTTTCTCAAAATGGCTTGGCACAACAGAAAAAGCCAGTTCAAAAATTAGAGGCTGTTCAAGCTGGAAAAATGATAGCCGCCCCAGACCGTGCAAATGGTGAAGGTGATGGTCCTCATGAAAGACTAATCATTCGTGGCGCTACACTTATTGATGGTTCGGGTGCACCACCAAGAGGACCTGTTGATATTGTAGTAGAAAATGACATCATCGTTGCAGTACGAAGTGTTGGAGTGCCATATGTCCCTATAGATGAGTCTAGAAGACCACAAGGAGCAACCAGAGAAATTGATGCCCATGGTAAATATGTAATGCCTGGCTTAATTGATTTGCATGTGCACACTGGAGGAGCACCTAAAGCTCCAGAGGCAGAGTATACTTATAAGCTTTGGCTTGCGAATGGCATTACTACGGTAAGAGGAGTGCCAACTTCTAGAGACCTTGATTGGGCTTTGAACGAGCAAAAAAGAAGTGAAAATAATGAGATTGTTGCTCCGAGAATTATCGAATTTCATAGAATTGGAACAGGTTGGAATGGCCGTTCGGTAGATACACCTGAAGATGCTCGAGAATGGGTTCAGTGGGCGAATAAGAAGGGCGTACAAGGATTGAAGCTTGGCGCACATCGCCCGGAAATCATGGAAGCTGTTTTGGATGAGGCTAACAAATTGGGGATGGGCTCAACTGCTCACCTTGCTCAAACTGGTGTAGCACAAATGAATGCCATTGATGCCGCGAGATTGGGATTGACAGGAATGACGCATTTCTATGGTCTTTTTGAATCCATGTACAAGGACCATGATATTCAGCCTTGGCCTGTTGATATGAATTACAGTGATGAACAAGGTAGGTTCGGACAAGTAGCGAGACAATGGAATTTGATCCATGAAAGAGGAAGTGATGAGTGGAATGCATTGTTAGACGAAATGTTGGAATTAGATTTCTTTATCAATCCAACGATGACCATCTATTCTGCAGGAAGAGATGTGATGCGGGCAAGAAATGCCGATTGGCATACAAAGTACACTTTACCTTCTCAACAAGATTTCTTTGAGCCAAGCAGAAGAAGCCATGGTGCTTATTGGTTCTACTGGACAACAGAAGATGAGATTGCATGGAAAAATTATTATAGAATCTGGATGAGCTTTTTGAATGACTATAAAAATAGAGGTGGAAAAGTGACTCTTGGTTCAGATTCTGGATTCATCTATCAACTCTACGGATTTGGAACAATCCTTGAGCTTGAATTGCTACAGGAAGCGGGTTTCCATCCATTGGAAGTGATCAGAGCCGCCACTATGCATTCTGCTGAGGAGATTTTCGCACCATCCGGTAAGCCAATCGAATATGGTGTGGTGCGTCCAGGATTAAAAGCTGACATGATTATCGTGGGTGAAAATCCATTGGTAAATCTAAAAGTACTTTATGGTACTGGGGCAGTGAAATTGAATGATGAAACTGGACAGCCTGAAAGAATTGGTGGGATTGAGTATACTATTAAGGATGGAATCGTTTATGATGCCAAGCAACTTTTGAAAGATGTTGAGAATATGGTAATTAAGCAGAAGCAAGAAAGAGGAATGCTTGATCCAGTTCCGTTAAAGAAGAACTAGTTTTAAAAGCAGAAGCTAGAAGTTTAAAGTAAAAAGAAAAGGAAGGTCATATGGCTTTCCTTTTTTTTTATCGCGTCATTTTGGGCCTGCTGCGGGCAGACATATACAAGGGCCCATCTGGAACCACAAGTTGCAAACTTGCGGTATAAAGTTTAGCCGCCCCAGTTTGTTGCCTCACAAACTGGGATAAAGACTAGGTAAAAACTGGAAGTCGAAGTTCGTTTGTGAGGACAAAAACAAGGCAAGAGAAGATCTCCAGCTAGCGCGCGTTTATAACGCCTGTGACAATTTGAATGAAAAGGAACGCGTTGCAAACGCACTCCAGCTTAAGGTGCTTGTTGGTGACAACACCAACAAGGGTATGAATGTTAAACCAAGAAAGGCGAATCTTATGATTCGCCTTTCTCAATTATATAAAATGTGGTGATTCTATTTTTTCTTGATAGTAGGATAAGTAATTCCTAATTGCTCTAAGTAAGAACCGTATTTGGTTTCATCATAATAGAATGGTTCTAATAACGGTCTGAATTCCTGCATAATGGCTTTATTCAAATAGATAGGAGGCTCGTCAGTTGCGGAGATCATTGGCTTATAAGTGGTTTCCTTAGTTTGCACGTTGTTGAAATAATCCCAAGCTTGAGTAACTAATTCTGGCTTCAATAAGAAATCCATGATGGTCATTGCTTCTGCTTTTGCACCAGCTGTAGCTCCTTTGTGAGCAATAGGAGTTGCCATTGCAATTGCATTGCTCCAATGGTGACCTTGTAATCCTGGAATGTTAGACGGGAACCTCATTGTCACAGTTGGTACCTTCCATGAAACATCTCCAATATCATCAGAACCGCCACTTCTTGGTTGCGTTACGGGTAAACCAAGGTTCATTAATTCTGTACTCAGCCCATCAGTATTACCAGAACCTACTTCTTTCTGTACTGCTTTTGCCAAGGCTTGATCTTCTTCTGACCATGTAGGCAAGCCAACAACTTTGATGTTTTCATACATCGTCTCTGCAATCGTTTTATTGAAATGACGAGGCCATGCAGTACCTAAAATTCTAGAGGTCATTTTGGTGTCTGTCATCAAAGCTGCACCAGCGGCAATGTTGTTGGCATCGTTGTACATTTTCATAATGCCTTCGTAAGTCACATCTCTAAGGTAATACCAGATAGAGGCTTTAGAAGGAACTACGTTTGGTTGATCACCAGCATCAGTAAAAATCGAGTGTGATCTTTTTAATGGGTGAAGATGCTCTCTTTTATAATTCCAGCCTACATTCATTAATTCAGCGGCATCCAATGCAGAACGGCCTCTCCATGGAGCGCCTGCTGAATGTGCAGCTTCACCTTCGAAAGTATATTCTACAGAAATAAGACCAGTTCCAGAAGCTGCTCCATAAGAAACACCTAGGTTACTGCTCACGTGAGTGAAAATTGAAATATCAACATCGTTAAATAAGCCATCTCTTGTGAAATAGGCTTTAGTGGCTACCAATTCTTCAGCAATACCAGGCCATAAAATCAATGTGCCTTGAAAGCCTTCTCTTTCCATGATTTCCTTCACCGCTAAGGCAGCAGTGATATTCATCGGAATACCAGAGTTATGACCTTCTCCATGGCCAGGTGCTCCTTCTACAATTGGGTCGTGATAAGCAACGCCTGGCTTTTGTGACGCCTTAGGGATATTGTCAACATCAGAACCTAATGCAATAACAGGTTTACCCGATCCCCATGTTGCAAACCATGCTGTTGGAACTCCAGAAACACCTTCTTCGATGGTGAAACCATTTTCTTTAAGAATCCCGGTTAAGTATTTTGAAGATTCAAACTCTTGAAACCCGAGCTCGGCAAAGCTGAAGATCTTATCGATCATAACTTGCGTTTGCTTGCTATTGTCTTGGACAATTTGGGCTACTTCAGTTTTAAACTTTTCAATCTGTTTTTTGCTGTATTTTTTTTGTCCAAAAAGTGGTGAACTAAAGAAAAGAGCAATCAAAGCCATCGACAAAAATCGATTCTTAAGAAGAGACATATTCATAGTATTAGTTTTAGGGTTTAATCTTTGGTGAGATCAATTTAAGAAAAAACATTTACTGAATGACTGTCTATCTTATTAGTGGTCTTTTTGAACTAGTCAATGCGCTTACGAAAACGTTAAGCCCCAAAGACCTCACCATTGATATATACCTCATCAATCCAATCAACACCGAAGTTATAAGCAATTGTTGCAGGTGTAATTGGCGCTTTACTTATAATAAAATTTGCCCTTTTTCCTTTAGAAATACTCCCGACTTCATTTTCCAATTCCAAAGCAAATGCGGCATTATAAGTAGTAGCATTGATGGCTTCTTCTGGCAATAACTTCATTTTTATACAGGCCAAGCTATTAATCAAGGACATGTTAAAAGAAGGGGCAGATCCAGGATTGAAATCTGAGGCCAACACCAATGGTAATCCACTTTCGATGATTTTTCGAGCTGGTGAAAATGGAATATTGATGAAAAATGAACAGCCAGGCAAGGCAACCGGAATTGTTTCGGAATCTTTTAAAATATTGATCTCATCTTCAGTCAAAATTTCTAAATGGTCCACAGAAACTGCCCCTGCTAAAATGGCTACTTCAATTCCTCCAATGGAATTAAATTGGTTCACATGAACTTTGGGTTTCAATTCATATTTGTCACCAGCTTCCAAAATTGTCTCCATTTGACCAGGAGAATAGTACCCTTCTTCACAGAATGTATCAATATAATCAGCTAAACCTGCAGAATATATCTCCGGAAGCATTTCCTGAATTATAGAATTGATATATTTTTCTTTATCCTCATGCGGGAATGCATGGGCACCTAAAAAGGTAGCCTTTATAGGAATAGCAAAGTCAGTTTTTAACCTAGCAATCACCTTTAACATTTTTAGCTCAGCTTCAACGGTCAATCCATAACCACTTTTAATTTCAATGGCTCCTGTACCTTGTTTGATGGCCTGAGTTAATCTTGCCGCTGCTCCTTCATATAATTCATCAATTGAAGCATTTTGTAATTTTTTGGCAGAATTAAGTATTCCACCGCCCGCATCGGCAATAGATTGATAATCCATGCCTTTAATTTTCATCACAAATTCCTCTTCTCTATTGGCGGCAAATACCAAATGAGTATGGCTGTCAACAAAGGTTGGCATTAGTAGTCTTCCTCCAATGTCCTCGGTCTTATCAAAATCAACTTGTGGTAATGAGGCCATGGAACCATAATCACTGATGATGCCATCTTCAACAATGAGGTAGGCATTTTCGATGAGCGGTAATTCATTCATCATTAAACCCCGAAGAATATTCTGAGACTGTTCTCGTACTTGCACTAGAACGCCAATATTTTTGAATAACTTCTTCATGGCTAAAATAAATCGTTGATTACGTTGTCATCTACTAAGTTTGGAAGCGTAACCTTTAAGTTCGGTTCAGCCGCCATGGCTCTTTTAATCGTACTCACTGCATGTGGGTTTCTTGCCCAATTTCTTCTAGCAATGCCATTATTGACATCCCAGTGTAACATTGCCTTAAGCCTTCTTTCAGTATCTTCAGAACCATCGAGTAACATTCCAAAGCCGCCATTCACTACTTCACCCCAACCAACGCCACCGCCATTGTGCAGTGAAATCCAAGTAGCTCCTCTGAATCCATCGCCTACGAAGTTTTGAACAGCCATGTCAGCAGTGAAACTCGAGCCGTCATAGATGTTAGAGGTTTCTCTATAGGGTGAATCTGTACCAGAAACGTCATGGTGGTCTCTTCCTAAGACAATAGGTCCAATTTCTCCATTGGCAATGGCATCATTAAATGCTTTGGCAATCTTCATTCTGCCTTCCGCATCTGCATATAGTATTCTGGCTTGTGTACCGACAACTAGTTTATTCTTCTTTGCCTCTTTTACCCAATGCAGATTGTCTTGCAGTTGCGGTTGAATCTCTTCCGGAGCGGAAGACATGATTTCTGTAATTACATCTGCAGCAATTTGATCCGTTTTATCCAAATCTTCCCATTTTCCAGAGGTGCAAACCCAGCGGAAAGGACCAAAACCATAATCGAAGCAAATTGGGCCCATGATGTCTTGGACATAAGAAGGGTATTTGAAATCAATCCCATTTTCTGCCATTATATCTGCTCCTGCACGTGAGGCTTCTAGTAAAAACGCATTGCCATAATCGAAGAAGTAGGTGCCCTTTGCGGTGTGTTTATTTACTGCATCTGCATGACGTATGAGCGTGGCATAAATTCGTTTTTTGAACGCAGCAGGATCCTGAGCCATCAAGGCATTGGACGCTTCCAACGACATGTCAACAGGATAATACCCTCCTGCATAAGGGTTATGCAATGAGGTCTGATCTGAACCAAAGTCAACATAGATGTTGGCTTCATCAAATTCCTCCCATAGATCAACGATGTTGCCTAGATAAGCAAAAGAATCATTCGTCTTTTCTGCCTTGGCCACTTTAACTTTTTGGATAAGCACATCAATGTCTTCTACAACTTCATCCACCCAACCTTGTTCTTGCCTTTTGTAAGCCGCTTTAGGGTTGATTTCAGCAGTTACTGAAACGACTCCTGCTATCTTGGCCGCTTTTGGTTGCGCACCACTCATTCCACCTAAACCTGAAGTAACAAACAATAAACCACCAAATTCATTGGAATCTGATTTCATTCTTGCCGCATTTAATACGGTGATCGTAGTGCCGTGTACAATGCCTTGAGGGCCAATGTACATGAATGAGCCCGCGGTCATTTGACCATATTGAGTAACGCCTAAAGCATTGAATTTTTCCCAATCATCAGGTTTAGAATAATTAGGAATCATCATGCCATTAGTGACAACTACGCGGGGGGCATCTTTATGTGAAGGGAATAATCCCATGGCATGCCCTGAGTACATTGCGAGTGTTTGCTCATCTGTCATTTCTGACAAATACTTCATTGTCAATCGGTATTGTGCCCAATTCTGAAAAACTGCTCCATTACCTCCGTAGGTAATAAGTTCATAGGGATGTTGTGCAATCTTATGATCCAAGTTGTTTTGGATCATTAGCATAATCGCCTTTGCCTGCTCGCATTTGCCTGGGTATTCATTAATAGGCCGACCATAAATTTCTGTCTCAGGCATGAATCGGTACATGTAAATGCGCCCGAACTCACTCAGCTCCTTAAGAAACTCTATAGAAAGCTCTTTGTGCCATGCTTCTGGGAAATACCTTAAAGCATTTCTTATTGCCAATTTTTTCTCCTCAACAGATAAAATGTCCTTTCTTTTAGGGGCTCGACTCACATCGTGGTCAAACTCTGGATAGGATGGAAGGCTGCTAGGTATGCCTTCTTTGATTTGATCTTGGAATAAATTCAATGAACCAGTATTTTTAAAATGTGAACAAAGTTAATAATAAAATAATGACCATTAATCCAAAATTTGAATTGGCTTAAATATTCCAAATCTACAATGCCACTTCAGTACTCCAAGCATGATTCATATGAATAATGCCTATATTAAATTATCAACCAAAAGAGATATTCAGATGAAAAACCGATTTCTACTATTTTCAGCCTTCATTTTTTTCTCATTC
>Ga0307985_10000330_pt1 | contig 28504 bp, 40 predicted proteins | sample EllFjometageno80_FD_203155 | JGI IMG/M metagenome (GOLD analysis project Ga0307985, IMG submission 203155) | Marine microbial communities from Ellis Fjord, Antarctic Ocean - #80 | ecosystem: Environmental > Aquatic > Marine > Unclassified | place: Southern Ocean | collected 2014-10-09 | reverse complement strand
GGTGCTGGTATCTCAGAACTAGAAATGAATCTGATTAACCAAGGTCTCTCTATCGAGCAAGCTAGGTCTGGAGCTTTATCAAACTCTGCTATGGCAGGTGCACAACTAGCTCAAGCTACCCCACAGAGACAGAGTGGTAAGGGTGGTCTCTTAGGGGCTGCTGCTACATTAGGTAGTGCCTATATGACAGGGGGTGCGTCTCTAGCAGCTACTCCAGCACTTAGTTCTACTGGTATGAGTGGGGGAAGTATGATGAGGACGCTGGCGAGATGATGATAATGATAAGTTTAGGAGAATTTTAGATGGCTAGACAAACAGTACAAGATATACTTAGAGCACAAAGAGAGTCAAGAAATAGACAATACTCCTTACTGCAGGACTCTTACCAACGAAGTCTTGCTTCTGGTAATGAATATGCAGGTCAAAACTACGCAGTGGATACACTAGCTACTATCTTAGGGCAGAAGCTGGCAGAGAAGTATAAAGGGGAGTCCCCAGAAATGGCAGCAGCTAGGGCAGGTGAGGCAAAAAACTTAGCTGATATAGATGAGGAAGCTCGTATAACTAGAGGTATGTTTGGGCTTAGGAACTCTACAAATCCGTTAACAGGGATGTATGACCCAGAGATGGAAGCTCAGTCCTTACAAAACTATGATAGAGTACAAGGAGGTGGTAGTCTCGTGGCTGAAGAAGAAGTTGTAGCTCCTCCTGAAAGTGTGCTAACAACAGGTCCAGGTACATTTAACCAAGACCCTACAATCCCTCAGCAGGTAGAGGGTACTGACGTATTCACTAGTGGTATTACAACACCTCCTGCAGAACCAACTAGGGTAGAGAGAGATGCGTGGCTTAATAAGTCAAGACCTGGTGACCCTTTTAGAGTTAGCTCAGTTAGAGGCACTGCAGTAGAAAAAGACAAACAGCTCTGGCAGTTGTATAGGGAATCTCTTGGCAACAGCAACCGTCCTGTATTCAAATAAATAAGGTAACACACACACACTATGACAACTTTGTATCAGAAGCAAGACGATGGAAAGATAGCCACCTTTGATGGGGACTCTAAAGAGTTCTTATCCTTTGTGGATGAGTTACCTCAAGGCACGGCATACACTCCCCCTACGGAAGCAGCAGGTCCCTCTGGTGGGGACATAGCTAAAGGCCTAGCTGCTGAAGTTGCTATTGGTGCAGGTGCACAAGTTGCAGGAGCTGCTACTGGGATTGGATACCTCCCTATTGCCTTTGCTGGTGGTGTTGCAGGTAACATCGCAGCACAAGAGATAGAGGGGGCTGAAGACATTTCTTGGGGTAGGGCCTTAGTAGCAGGTGCTGCTAACTTAATACCTGCTAGCAAGGCTCTACAGGGCATAGCTAAGGGTACTGTCATAACTAAACAGCTAATAGCTGCCTCTGCTAAAGACCAAGCACTTAAGGGTGCTGCTATTGGTGTCAGTGATACAACAGCTCGTGCTACGATAGATGAGGGTAGGATGCCCACCCCTGAAGAGCTACTCACAGGTGGCCTAGCTGGTACTGCATTTGGTGGAGCGTTAGGTGCTGTCTCTCCTAAGATTGCTAAGAATGTTAGTGGTTGGTTTTCCTCTAAGGCTGCTAAAAAGATTGAGGGTAAGACACCTGCAGAGATTGATGAGTTAGTCACGAAGGGAGCTATTACTCGACAGGAACTAGCAGAATTAACTGACATACCTGTAGGAGATGTAGCTAAGAAAACAGTATTGGCTAGTGAGGCTAAGGAAGTTGCTGAGGTTGAAGAGCTCTTAAAGAAAGAATCAGGCGGATTGAATTGGTTTCAAAAAACATTTGCTAGTTGGACTCCTTCTATCACTCTTGGTAAAGAAGTACAAAATTTAATTATCAAACACTCAAACCTTACTAAAGGTAATATAGCTGTTGGGTCTAGGTTAGAAAGAAGTATCTCAGAAGCTATACAAAAGAATCCAAGTATATCTCCAAGCGTAGATAAGTTTTTAGATACAGGTATTATGGACAAGGCTTTAAAAGGGACTCTAGTAGAAACAGACTTGAAGTTTTATGACAAGCTGAGGTCTGAATCTCAACTCTCTTTGATAGACCAACTAGATGAGAATAGTTTTTTAAAGATGACTGCACAGGAGACAAAGGAATTAAGTGAGGTAGTCCAAAGAAGTTACAGAGATAAAAGCTACAACACTAGAGAGTATAAGATGTTTACGGATAGTAAATATGAGCCTAATGCAAAACAGAGAGCTGCTGCAGTTAAAGAGATTGCAGTAAAAGAAGGTAGTACAGAAGCAGCAGAGGAGAAAGTACAGAGCTTACTAGATAGTAGTGCTTTTGCTAGGTCTGTAAGTGGTGATAGTAGGGGCAAAGCCTTAGAGGGTGTCTTCAGAAAACGGGGAGATGTTGGGCCTGCAGAGAGAGAGTTCCTTGGAGAGATTACAGAGCCAGGAGAAAGGATTAGGGGGACACTAGAATCCCTATCTAGAATTGTTGAGAGGAATGCTGGGGATATTGCCATTGCTAAGACCCTACAGAAAGCAGGATTAGCTACCGCTGAGAAGGGTGCACCAGCTCATTGGATACCTTTACTAGTACGTGGTAACTTAGATACAGGACTACATGTACCACCTGCTATTAACAAATCTTTAATTAAGGACTACCTTGCTAAAGAACAGAAACCTGCTAATGACCTCTTAGAAGGTATACAGGACTTTTGGTTTGCTGGTACTGGTGTTGCTAAGGCTACTAAGGTTCTATTTAACCCTTCCTCTTACGCAGTCAATGCGTATGGTGGTATGGCTACTATGTTAGGTATGGGTGTTGTCCCTAGCAGGGCTTACTTCAAGGGTCTTAAACTTGCTTTGTCTGAGTTTAATATAGTAGAAGACTTAGCGAGTGGGGCTAGCCCAAAAGCTAGGAAAGCTATCCTTACTGACATGAGAGACATGGAAAGGTTTGGTATTTCTAATGCTAATATCTTAGTCTCTGATGTTAGGGATACACTAGATGCAGGTAAAATCTCTACAGCTATTGGAGAGAAGCTCGCACCTGTAGGTAAAGTCTACTCTGCTACGGATACTGCTGCTAGATACCAAGTGTGGGTTCATAATAGGGCAGTAGTAGGCAAGCTGTTCCCTGATATGGATAGTGAAGGTATTAAACAAAGAGCTGCTGACCTAACAAATGATACCTTCCAGAACTACGCTAGGCTAAATGATACAGCTAAGACCCTTTCTCGTATAGGCTTTATGCCACAGTTTGCTTCTTTTACTTTAGAGTTTGCTAGAAATATTACAAACCAAGTAAAGGTAGCAAAGCAGATGATGACGGGTACGTTTGGGACAGAGTTAGGTATTACAAACAAGCCTAACATTGCTGCTATGAAACTAGAGGGAGCTAAACGTCTTGCTTCTCTAGCTACAGTAGTAGGTGCAACAGAAGCTGGCAGAAGAGCGTACAATGAGAAGGAGGGGGTCACTGAAGACAAGGAGAAAGTACTAAACAATCTTGTCGTAGCTCCTTGGGATAAAAATAAATCTCTTAGTTTTAAAATGAGTGAGGATGGTGAGTCTGGAGAGTACATGAACTTATCCTACCTATCTCCCCATGCTATGATAGCAGACCTTGTTAATGCTGGCTTAGGGGATGACCCAGCAACTGATATAGCAAATGGTTTGTCTGAGTACTTTGTAGGTGAGGGTTCCTTTGTATTCAGAGAAGTCGCTGACGGTCTAGCAAACAGGGATGAGTATGGTAGAACTATCTCTAACTCCCCAGACAAGGTAGTGAATACTCGTAAGAGAGTCGCTCATGTCCTCTATAAACTACTTGAGCCTGGAGTATTTAGGGAGTTTGAGAGGGGCTTAGACCCAGAGTTTACTAGAGAAGAGATGGCTTTAAGGCTAGTAGGTATTAGAAATAATAAGTTTGATATTGAAGAGCGTTCAGTACAAACTGTTAGGTCTAACATCTTTGCTGGTAGAGATTCTTTTGGTGCTTATAACTCTATGAGGAACAAGGCAGAGGATAGCCCACAAGCAATGGCTATAGCATACGAAGCAGCTTCAGTTGACTATACTGCCAACATGAAAAATGTATTAGAGAATATAAGTAGTATGAGGAAGCTAGGCTATGACCAAGATAGAATCATCAGTGTATTAAAAGAAGCTGGTACAAAAGGTTCTGATATCTTAAGTTTGTTAGAAGGTAGAATCAATATCCCTGCCCCTGACAAAGAACCAACTACTGCTGACATCTTTACTGAGTTAGGGTTAGACACTGCTACACCTAAAGAGTTTAGTAAGAAAGTGGGGGAAGTCTTTAAGACAGATGCGAACCTAGCTAAAGCTTTAAAGAATAGATACGTGGCTAATAGGAAAGCTAAAGTGAGAGGGGTCTCTGCTTATGATGCTGTAGTCAAGGGGTTGTCTCTTGAAGAGAGAGCTGAGTATGCTATTAAGACAATAGGAAACAATCCAAAGGAACTGAACGAACTCTTTAAGAAAGGGATTGTAACTAAAGCTGTTATGATTAAAATGAGAGAGATGGGTTACAACAGTAAGGGTAACTACAAATAAAAGAAGAGAAGAAAAAGGGGGCAATTAAGCCCCCCTTCTCTATTCTATTTTAAATACATAATATACTACCCTCACAATGATGAGGTCTAATGTCATAATGAATGAAATGTCTGTTGAAGGATTGGGTGGAAACTCAACCCCCAACCCCATCCCTGATATCCAACTCCATGACGCACCGTGATATTTCATTATCTATTCCTTTCGATTAAATTTCACAAGAACCACCACTACATGCAAGGTTATCTTTAGCTTCTGTATTATCCTCAACTTCTACTACCTCGGTTAAGTCAATCTTAGCTAACTGTTGATACATCTCTAGGTACTCATCCTCTGTACAATCTGTGAAGGGTGCTTGCTGATATGTTCCCCCGTTGTATGGTAGTACAGAAATACCTGTATACTCTTCTCGGTTATCCCACATCCATTGTCCACACTCTTCCCACTCATCATCTTTCAATGAGATAGTACAACTTACATTGTGTTGGTTATCCCCTTTGTTATGACCATTGCCAACCCACTCCTGATTAAATCTCCGTACTCGTTCTAGTAAGTCTTTGTAGCTCTCAGTCCTTAACATAGCCCCTTTAGGTGCTTTCTGTGGGAAGCTCATGACTGCTTCTAGGTGAGGCTTATGAACACAGTCTTCAATTAGGTCTGGTACTTTAGACTTCATGTAGGCATATAGTGGCTCGTTCTTACCAACACGCATACGACGAATATAATAGTCATTATGCCAAGCGTGTATGCCACTGCTTGAACCCAAGACCAGTGAGGTAGTTCCCGCAGGTTTAACAGTAGTAATCCGATAACTGATATTAATACCAATAAGGTTAGCAACACGTGCGTTCTCCTCTTTAGCTATTTCTGCAGACTCTTTCAGGTCTAATTTTAGAACAGCTCCACTTCCAATCCCAGTCATAGACACACCTAGTAGGCCTTCTCTCTCTGTTGTCTCTTTCCATACAGAGCGAAGGTAGTGGAAGTCTGTGTACCCAGCTTGTAGTGTGCCGATTAAAGTAGCGGCTTTCACTCGTCTGTTTAACTCGTCTTGTGTAGTCACGTCACTTACATCAGTCTCAACTAAGTTGCAGTATTGGTCAGAGTTAAGTGCAATCTCTGCACATGGGTTTGTACCCATGTCATAGTTGTTAGTCCAGAACACACCTGGCTCACCACTACCTGAGTCTTCTACCTTCTTCCAGATATCCTTCCACTCATCCTCAGTGGTATCATCTCGGTGTAACACCACAGAGTTGTTAGCTCTACCACGTTGAGGGTTTAACTCCCACCAATTTCCTGCCTTAGCAGATAGCATGTCTAAATCATCTTTGTCAAAGAGACTAATTAAAGCTGCTCTACGAATACCACCAGTTAATACTGCATCTGCAATGTGACAAATCATATCATGTACTTCTAGTGGTTGTAGTTTTCTACCCACTGCATCATTAAGTACACTACGTAACTTATCTAAGCAGATACGTAATGGGTCTGGTCCAGGAGCTTTACCACCACTTGTTACTAACCTAGCACCCTTATGTCTAATGTCTCGGAAGTCAAACTGTGGGTCACTCTTACCTTTAGTGTATGCCTTGATTAGCACTTTAACGGCATCTGCCCAGCCTTCAATTGAATCCCCCACTAAGAACCTACGTTGACGCTCTAGAGGCCCTACAATGGTTGGTAGCTGCTCTGTGTGACGCTTCTGTACTGAGTAGCCTACACCACTACCACCTAGTAGATTAAACATAGTCTCACTAAACACAGCAGGATGGTCTACCGCTGAGAAAGCACAGTTGAACATACGGTTGTTGCTCAACTCAATAGGTCTTCCACCAAATTGTAAGCTACGCATAGAAGGTAGTATTTGTTTGGCGTATACATACTTGTAAGCTGCTACTATCTCTCCTTCAAAGTCTGGGTACTTACGTACGTGCATGTCAAGGTTACGGTCAACTAGCTCTGCCCATGTCTCTCTACGCTCAAGTCCGTCAACATACTTTGCGTACTTGTTGAAGACTGTAATGTTTGATAAGAGCTCTTGTGAATTGTCCATTGTGTATTCCCTTTTTATTTTGTAGTTGTATAAATTGATTGGTGGTAATGTATCTACCCATGCTTTCACTCACGTAGGTCTCCAATCATTTTATCTATATAGTGTCTTGCTTTCTCTAAGTCTTGCTTCTTATTATCTTTATCTCGTAGTAGGTACTTCAGGGCGTTACCTGCATAGAACCCTAGTTTATACTCATCTACAATATCCCAAGGTTGGATGGTGTACTTCTTATAGTGGTCACCACCTACTTGTATATCTTTAAAAGCCTTAGTTACTACTTCCTTTGTCTTCTCTGTCATTTTTGTCTTCCTTACTTTGTCTAGGAACCAGTCTGGGTTGTTAGTCCTGTCGTGCATACTTATCCTCCAAGTATCTAATACTAATAGGCATCTCATCGAAGCTACCATTCTCTACTTCATTCAATGTCCAGATTCCTTTCCAAGAACCGTTACCTTGATACCCTAAGTAGTTCTCATCGTGTTGGTAGAAGATACCTGCAAACAATCCCGTTAATCTAGCACCATCACCACGCTTACCAAAAGCTATGTCTCTATCCTGAACATGACCCATAATACAGCTCATCATCTTCTTAGTTAGTAAAGCTCTTGCACTTGCTACTGGTCTACCCATTACACCCGAAGTGAAGTAGTGGGCAAAAGCTACACCCTCTAAGATGACTGGCTCTAGAAAGTCATACACTTCCCAATCACTTAAGTTTAAATCTTTATAACCGATAACATCCTCTAAGATAGCATCATACTCTACTGCCCTGTTGATACGTTCTTCATGGTTACCCATACAGTATACTAATCTAGGTGTCCACTGCTTCTTCTTACCTCGCTTCAATCTCTTCATTTCTTTCTTGATAGGTGCTAGTAGTATGTCCATTGCTTCATTACCTGAGCTTATGTCATCCTTATAACGTCTACCCTCAAAAGACTTTTTGCCTTTGTCATAAGAGGAGAGGCTAGGCATATCCCAATGGTCTCCGATGTGTACAATGTAATCAGGCTTCTTCTCTGCTATGTACTCACCAGCCCACCTGAGATGGTCCATTGGTACACCCAACTTAACCTGTGTATCTGGTATCACTATAATTCGTTTACTCATAGTCTAATCCTTAGTTAAAGTGATAGTTTTGCTTTTGTAGCTCCTGCCGTCATCTGTGTAACTAACCCCACATTTAGCGTCAAACACAACCCAAACAGGGTAAGGCTCTCTTTCGTTATACTCTTTAACAATACCCGTGCCATTTTCACTAGACCTAACCGCATCACCTACTTTGAATTTAACTTCTGTTGGAGGTGTCCATCCCATATCAATTAACTTATCTCTCAACACTTTTTCTCTGGTATCAAAGATGCTCTCTGTGATTCGGTTTAGTAATTCATCTCTTATTTTAAATGAGTCCTTGTCTATAGATGTGATGGATATATCATAGTCCTCTTTAAATATTTTCATAGTCTAATCCTTTCTAATAACAAGTGGTGGTGCAACTTGCACCAAAGCAACAAGTGGTACACATAACCACCTTACCACTAGGGTCGATGAAAGTGTTAGAAGTACACACTGCATATGCACCTAGTGATGTTATAAGTAGTGCTGTTGCTATTAATAATCTTTTCATTGTACTACTCCTTATTTATAATTAAACATTCCGCTTTTACATTCTCGATGATAGTCTCTTGTACTAAATTATCATACATAAAATAGTAGCTGAAGTTCTTAGCCACCCAAAAACATGTATATACAAACCCAGTAAATAGACATATTGACACTAACACCGAAATACCTTTTTTTAAAACATTCATTTTACTATTCCTTCCAACCTGTGTCAATTTGTCATGGGTTAAAGATACCCAACTTCCTTAAAAATATCTATAGGTAGTACATACCCATACTGATTGTTGTTCTTCGTGTTGACTAAGTTAATAACCACATTACCATCTTGCTCCACTGAAAAACAACCCTCTGCCTTTTGCTTAATATTCTCATCTACAGCATGGGCTTGGAACAGAAATATATTAGGAGGTGCTTCATACATAGTACATGGGGTGGTTGTTAAAGTAATGAACACCCCTTTTGTTACCTCAGTTACTACCTCCTGAGGTGCTGCGTTAGCTGTCACTACTGTCATAAGGCCTACTAAAGTTAAAGCTATCGGATTAATCATAGTCTTCTCCATACTCATCTTTAAAGTCTTTCTCAAAAGCCCTGAAGGAATGTTCTAACTCACCTTGGTCCTCTTCAAAGTCTAACTCTTTAACTCCGTAGTCTTCGTCAACATGTTCAGCCATGATAGCATCTTTAATCAACCCTTTTAGTCTAAGGTCATTTAGTAAATCAATAACCTCTACTACTGTCATTACAGCAGGTTCTCCACAAACAGCACAGACCCTTTGATAGTCTACTACTTCGTACTCAGGCCCCTCTGCTCCACAAGAATAACAAATTAAACTCTCTTCACTCATAGCAACCACTCCTTGGGAATCTTACCAATACAATATTTAATCTTACGTTTGATACACCACTCACTATACTTCTGTTTCTTTAATTTAGTAGTCCACCCATCGTTTTGGAATACCATTCTAATATCTACGTCTGGGTTACAAGCAATTACTGATTCCATCTTTGTTCTGTCACTAGGTTTGAACCAACCCTTTGCTTCTAGGTAAATGCCATTAGGCAACCTGAAGTCTGTAAGGTACGTTGCATACTGCAAGATGTTATCACCACCACAAGATTGACATACCATTTCTCTTCTAGTTTTCTTACGATACTTAAGGGTAGTACACTCATACGTAAAGTCTTTTGGTAAGGTAAGAGCTAGGTTAGCCTCCAGCTTACTTCGATATCTATTCTTCTTTTGCATTAGCATATCCCTCTATGTTCATTGGCATTAGTGTATCTGTTTGAATCATCCACAAGAGCTGAGTGTTCTGTACCATTCTGTTAAACCACCCTTCACCAAAGAACTCTTCATACTTCTCTTCTACTAACTTATCCCAATCTTTTCTATCAGTCTCATCTAGTAGCTTGTCTGCTGTCTTAGGACCTATACCTCTAATCCCCGGAATGTTATCTACCTTATCCCCCATCAACATCTGCTTGTAGAAGAACCTAGTGCCTTCTTCTTCTGTTACCTCCTTCCACTCTTTCTTAACGTAATTGTAATGCTTCCCAGCCACCATCAGTAAGTCTTTATCTATTGTAGCTATTGCTGTCTCGTTTGTTTGGTTCTCAGCTAGCGCATCATCAGCTTCCTTACCATCTACAATCTCAGTGTTATAACTCTTCTCTAGATAATCTCTTATTGCTTGGTAGTGTACTGGTTTACCAACCCCCTTCCTGTTTGCTTTATACTCTGAGTCTATTATATACCTAAAGTTGTTTTTACCTGTAAGGAATCCCTTATAGTGCTCTGCTTCAGTATCTTTTAATAACCCATTCATAAATCTTTTAACAGTAGATAGTGCGTACCGTATGGGTTCTGCTTCTATCTCCCCATCTGGCATCTTATGTTGTGTAGCAAACCCCACTCTATATACTATTGGGTCTAGGTCTATTAATAACTTCATATAGTCTTACCTTTCTTGGTGCGCCCAGCAGGAATCGAACCTGCAACCCCCAGCTTAGAAGGCTGGTGCTCTATCCGATTGAGCTATAGGCGCAATCCCTATTAGGAGAAGTCTGGAGCTGTGTCCTCTTCACCAGAAGCTCGGTTGTTATCTACACACCAGCGAGGTAAGCCATACATAGCCTTCTGTGCTGGGTTGTTCTCATCATCTACATCACCAGTACACCCATCAGTAATACCACCTTCTGCTACATCCTTCTGATACTTCTCTGGGATGGCTAGGATTTCTTTGATGTTAGCATACCCACCACGGTGAGCAACTTGAACACTACAAGGCTTACCAATTACAGAATCCCAATCTGCTACCTGTCCCTCTTTAGCTGAAGAAGAGAATACCTTAAACCGCTTAAGCTCATTACCCATCTCTGTTAGAGTACGTAGGATGTTGAAGCCATTAGTCCACATAAGCATTGGGTTAGTCTCTCCTTCATAGGTACGAGTCTGTCCTAGAATCTCAATACCTAATGATAACTGTTGGATAGGTGCTCGTACACCCTCACCAAAATCTTTCTCCCGCTTCTGCATACCTAAGTCTGCTACATAAACTAAACGACCCTCATACTCTCCTTCTGGTAGTATATCGTTCTGGTCTGTACTTGCTGTTGCACCTGTTCTTTTAATAGCCATTCTTAACTCTCCTTGTTTAACTCAACTGTTATTGTAACACATTCTATAATATAAAGCAAGCTAATGTATACTTGCATAATTCTTACCAAACTGTACATCTACATCCAAGACTCTGTTCAAGCTGAACTTATTATTAACTTCCTGTACAGCTAGCTTAAAGTATTCTTTCACCTTCTCTTGTTGTCCTTGCTTAACCTCAGCAATGACCTCATCGTGGAACTGCCCTAGTATTCTAACACCACCTTTCTTTAGTTCCTTAACCCACATATCAAATAAGAATGTACCTGTCCCTTGATTAAGGGTGCTGAACTTATCTTTATCAGCCTTTAAGAAGTACCAAAACTTACTCACTGGGTTATACAACCACATCTTACCCTTAATACTCTTTACTATACTCTCCTCTGCAATAGCCTTAACACTCCAATTACGTTCCCAATAAGCTTTGTGTAATTTCCTAGCCTCCTTCTCACTCATACCTGCTTGCCTTGCGATAGTAGCTGCACCAGCACCATAGGTAGAGGCATAGTTAGCTGTCTTAGCGTTGTATCTAATCTTATCTAGTACCTCAGTCTTACCTCCCTCTTTGTATTGGTTAGCTTGCTCTTGTGTCATCATGTTAGCTGCTACTGCAATGTCTAGGTGTGGGTCAAAGCCCTCTACCATCATCTCTTTTACATACTCTGCATCATGACTCCACATATAATGTTGCTTAGTCCTATCCTCAAGACTACACATGTCACTGCCAATTAATTCATTAGTATCCTTTCTAACTGTTAGTAAACTTCTAATCTCCTCCCCATAAGGTTTACGTAAGCTAGGGATATTAACACAAGTCTTATGCTTAAATCTTAAGGTGTTTGTTAGACCTTGTATCCCTGCCACTACATAACCCTTCTTAGCTGACTCTAAGAACCCCTTGACAATCGCTATACGGTGTCCAAGTACCCCCAAGTCTGATAGGCTAGCTAACTCTGGGTGGTCTTTAATCATATTCTCAATAGAAGAACATAACATACCACTACTGTTTTTAATCTGAGGTACCTGTCTATCATCTACAAATTTGAAAGTAGCTGGAACCCATCCTAAAGCGAACAACCAATCCTTAATCTGCTTAGAGCTACTAGCATTAGGTGGTAAGTTCTTCTGGAATACTTGCACTTCCCCTTGGTAATCAAACCCTAAATTCCTTTCTTCTGCTAACTCCTTCCAACGTACCCCAACTACACTTAAAGTACCATCCATCTTAAAGGGCTCTTTAGGTCTAACTTTCTTAGTATACTTAGGAACTTCTGGCATGACAGAATGTAATGTATCTTTAGCAATGTCTTGTCTCTCTATCATCAAGGATAGTAACTCCTCCCCCTGTACCTCATTAAACTTCCACCTCTCCTCCTCTTGCCCCCTAGCACAAGTCATCTTGAAGGTTAGGTATTCTACTAAGTCATTGTATTTACCCTCATATAGTGCATCTAAGTCACCCTTCTGTAACTTCCAGAGTAAGGTATTTATCCTCACATCTTCCTTACATCGGTTCACATACTCCTCTAGTGGTAGGTTTTCCCAATCATCAACATTAGGCTTAGGAATACCGAAGTCCTCCCCATAATGTGCTAACCCATGTCTAGTTCTAGTTGGGTATAAGTACCAAGACAGTGCTAGAGTGTCCACTAGTGTAGCCTTGATAGTTATATTAAGTAACCTTTCTAATACAGGTATGTCATATCGTATGATATTGTGACCAACTAAGGTTGACACTTTGTTTAGGCAGTCTCTCATCTCTTGATAATCTGTAATAGCTACACCATCTATCACCATACAATGTATCTTTGTGGGGTTTAGGCCATCTGTCTCAATATCAAATACACATTCCATACAACTCAATCCTCTGCTGAATAGTTATCTTGCAGTACTTCACCCATAACTTCTTCTAGGAATGGGAAGTCCTTAAATAAGAGTATAGCACACTCCTTAGCTATATCTCTATGTTCTTTTTGTGTTTCAATACCACATCTTACTGTACAGTATGTAATCCAAGAGCGTAGTGAGCCATTCATGTACATAGAAGTATTTGTAAGTCCCTCAGGCAGTAAAGCCCTTGCTTGCTCCTTAGCTACTCCACTGTTTAAGCTGTATAAGTATGCAGTTATCGCAACAGACCACACATCTTTTTGCATACCTATAAAATCCATACTATCTTCACCCTTGATGCTGTTCTGCTTGTTCTTAGTGTCTTGTAGCCTCATCTCCCTGAACTCTAGGTCTGGGCTGGCTTGACTATAGCGTTGGCTAAACTCTTGAAAGGAGAATGAACGGTGTCTTAGAATCTGTCTACCAATATCTCTAGTGGTAGTAACCTCCATCACAACATTAACCATCTCAAAGATACTGAAGTGCTTATGTTTAATACAATACTTTAACAACCCTCCACTTGTTTTAAAGTTCATTTGATTATCAGGGTTGGACACTCTTGCACAGTAACTCACTAACTCTGCCGCTGTCTCCATACCCTCAACCAAAGGTTTTGTGATACCTACTACCTTTACGTTCATGAAGCCTCCAATTGTAGCTCGTACTCTGCAAAGTTACACAACTCCTCAAACTTGTTTAGCATTGAATTCCTCTTTGTCTCTATATTATAACCCCTCTCACGTAGTAGAAAGATAACTGCACTCAATCTATAGATTCCTAACTCCTTCCAAGCATCCAATGGGTTAACACTCCCGTTGGTTTTAAGATAGTCTAATAGTCTTTCCTCTTGATTCACTAACATTTTAGTACCCCTTCACTTCTAAGTAAGTAATTGTTCTCTCATCAAAGTATACATCACAACTGTACCCTTGTCCAAAGTCTCTATCAAATAGCATCCTGAACTCACTCATATTCTTACGAGCTGGTTCACAATCCTCTGTTCTGTCTCGACTAATACCATGACCATAATGTGCCCACTTCTCCATCGCTCTACTACCTGTAAACTCTGAACTTAGTACCTTACCACCTGCTTCATGTGGTGTAGAGGTCTTAGGCTTAGGGTTAACATGACTGTAACAAAATATTGTGATTGGATACTTCATAACCAAGTCTGCCATGTCCGTCATAATCTCATTGAGTTTATCATTAGCTTCACTACTGGCATACCTACTAATCAATGCTGTCAATGGGTCAATGATAAAGATATTTATGTCATCAAGCAAGTGCATCTCTTCAATGGCTATACGTATATCATTCCAATCACGGCTAGCTAACCTGTCATAGAACCTTACCTTACCATTCATATCTGTTAGCGTATTGCGTAAGTCTTCTATATCATATTCAATATCTGGCCTACTATAATCAACCCTATCATGCTTACCTGCTAGCTTCTTAGCTGTCTTAGCTGGTGCATTCTCAAGGTCAAACATACCAACCTTAGCGTTCTCTTTGTAAATCAAGTGTTCTACTAGCTGATGCTGGTGGTCTGTCTTACCAATCTTAGGAGCTGCTCCAACTATGTGGATGTTATGTGGTCTGATACCAAAGCAAGCCTTTGTGACTGTAGGCCACGGAAAACTAATCCCCATCTCAGGTTTAATTAAAGCTTTGTCAATGAAGTCTAACACATCCAACACCTCACCTTGTCGTACTGGTTGGCTATCCCACACGACTTTTTGATACAGCTCTTGAGTTCTACCAGCCTCCAGCATAGCGTTAGCATCCTTAAGGGGTAGCTCTGCCACCTTGAAGGTGTGAAAGGTCTTTAGAACATCCTTAACAGCCTTCTTACCAGCATCATCATTATCTAACACTAAAATAACTTCATTGTAAGACTCTACGAACGCCCTATTGTTAAGAATATCCTTAACTGCTGAGGTAACCCCTCGTGTTAGAGATACGACACTAGGTTTAAATGTTTTATACTTAGGGTCTGTATGAATAACAATAGCTTGATATAAAGCCATAGCATCACAAGCACCCTCAGTAATATATAACTTCTTACCACCATTACGTTTAGCTAGGCCTGTACCAAATAACTCTACATCCCCTTTTCTGTCACCTACACTACGAAAACCCTTATCTAGTACAGTACGTTCCTCGTACCCTGTTACTAATCCCTCTTTAGTAGTAGGATAGTAGTGCTTAACAATCGTACTACCATCACTTTTACTGTAACCAACCTTAACATTAAAGAGGTCTACAACCTGCTTTTTAATACTTCTAAAGCCATCACTAGGTAACTTACCTATTTGTTCTACTGTAATATAGCCCTCAGAAGCACGTGGTGGCTCTGTAACAGACTTTCTACCTCCTACCATACCTACCCCCTCACTTACCTCATTAAAAACACTCTCACAAGCAAAACAGAACGCATCTAAACTACCATCATCTTGCTGGAATATCTGCTTACCATCTGAACTGCCACACTCAGAACAAGAAGTCTTACGTAGTGGAGTACCTTTATTCACTGGATTACCGTAGTAGTTTTGATATTAACAACTAATTCATTCATATCAACAACCTCCCCATTTATGTTTAAAGATACCTCATGCGTGTGACCATCTTGCACTAATGACTCTATGACAAGGTGGATTATATCACTGCCTGAAAACTGGTTAGTTTGTACAGATGTGTATGGTTTGTCTTCCTCCTCTATAGTAACCCCATAGTAATCATCAAAGTCATCATCAAAGTCTCTAGGCACTTTGATACCCTAACTCCCTTACTAAGTCTGAAACAACACAACGTTCCGCAAAGGTATATGATACATCTTGCTCCATAACCTCTTTAAAATTCTGTAAGGCAGATAATATAGCTTTAAAGTCTGGCTCCGTAGTAATATCAATTTGTACTGTCCTAAAACCTGTAGATAGAACTCTTGAATTAATCATAATTTTATACTCCCTCTATGTATGTAATGTAAACGATAAGACAAATACAACCCCTAAAACTAATATAATATAAACTATCCTTAATAACATTAATTTATATTGTTGTATTTTGTTCTTTTCAATCCCTGTAACATTCTTCGATTGTATCATGATAAATCCCCAAAGTCAATTAAATCGTTATATTTATTTACCTCGTCTAACCATTGTTCAAACTCTTCTAGTTGTGCAGAGGCTAGGTGATTGATATCATCTTGGTAATCTTCATCGGTATAGTCTATCTCTAAGTTATTCATTGTCATCATCTCCCCAAATTAAAATATATAATACCACTAACCACACTATAAAAGAAACTGCTAATGTCATAAAGAAATATAAATCCACCATAATGTTACCTCTCCTCTTCTGCTGCTTCGTTAATCCTATCATTCTGTTTAAGTAGGTCTAACCAGAGTGCTAACATAAATACACAGAATCCAGCCCCAATTAATACGAATATAAAATCTACTACTATAAGCGTTACGTTTAACATTGTCTTTACCTCCCTCTGCTGTTTCTTGGTAGGTAACCTGTACGATTACCATCGTTATCATAAAAATTAATACCACCATCAGCTTTAGGTACAGCGTAGCCCTTAGCCTCCCCATTAGAATCACGTATTGTACGGTCATCTAAGTAGTTACCTGGAGAGTTCTCCCAATTGTTAGGTGAGTTCTCCCAATTGTTAGAAGAGTTCTCCCAGTTATTTGGAGAGTTCTCCCAATTGTTAGGAGAGTTCTCCCAGCTATATCCCCCAGCACAAACACCCAAAGGTAATGACGATAGTAACAATACTGTTACAATAGTTTTATTCATCTTATTCCCTCCTTAGTATCCAAAAACACTGTCTAGTGCATACACTTCAACAATGTAATGGTATTCATCATTTAAAATATCTAATTCAGATTCACTTAAAGGCACACCTTCCGCATTTTCTGCATAAACCGCGATGGAATGCGTATAAGAATCTAAGAAATCGGAATAGGTTTCCATCAAGCCCTCTTCTAAAACCAAGTTCTTTACACTATCAAAATTCATAATAATATTACCCCTTAGCTTTCTTCTTGTCTAAATATTCTTTATTAATCTTATCATTATCCTTGAGGATATTCAACCAAACTAATAATATAAATATGCACACCATTGCGCCAATCATCATAAATATAAAGTTACTTATCATAAATATTGTATCTAACATCACTTATTACCTTTCTTTAATGTTTCTAGTACTACCTTATTTTGAGCAACAGTTAGTGAGTGTCTTAGGTGAAAATTCTCAAAACGTAGTGCGGTTAACTCAGCTTCAGAGTGGCTAAACCCAGCCGAATGCCCATCTACAAATCCCTTTGTGTACTCTTTTTGCTTATCAAATTTATCAGTCATTTCAATATCTCCTTATATGCTTAGAATTCATGGACTAACACAGACCCATCATTAAGCCCTTCAATGGTACCTGTCTGCTCTTGTAAGCCCTCCCAAGTGATTGGGCTACCATGGTCTTCAAGGGCTTCTTTAATGCTGGCATAACCTGCCCACTCCATTCTGATGACTGTTGTGTCAAGCTCTAGGTCTTCTTCCGTGTCCTCGCTGTATTGCTCATAGTATTCAAGTAATGCTTGAGCTTGGTCGTAAGTCCAATTAGCATACTCATCTGATAATAACATTCTCATACCTTCTGATTCGTTTACTACTTTGTATAGTGCCATGATATATTCTCCGTGTTGTAAATTGTATATTGGCTTAAATAGCCCCACAAAGCCCGTTTAAACAGGCTTTATCAGTCTACCTAAAAAGAATAATAAGTAATAGTATTGTCACTAATGCCGACAATTACTGTCTGTTCTTCTAAGTGTTCTATAACCGTGGCTCTTAGGTCGTCACCAGCGGGAATTTCTATGTTGTAATCCATCGCAATATCTTTTGCGCTTTGTTCAACCATCTCACAATCAATAGCTATAATGTCTGTTATGTCACAACCAAACTCAGTTAAATAATCATAAATAAACTCTAAAGCCTCGTAGCTGAATGAGTCTTTTCTACTACTGTTAGCCCATAAGGTGCGAAAGTCGTTAAGTGTAAGGTGTGCGTTTAATTCAGTCATAATAATGTAATCCTATATTGTAGTTTATCGTAGTGGCTTAATCAGCCCAACAAAGTCAGATGATTAATATCCCAACCAGTGATATAAATTAATATCAGTAACATTAGTCCACTCAAATCTTCTGATACCGATAGAATCTAATGATACACAAACCGCCATAAGCAAATTATCTTGCATCTTATATGTGACGTGGTGTGTTAGAAGAAGTCTTTTACGTTGTGCGATTGTCATAATGTATTCCCTTGTTGTGTTGTTGTGTGAATCCAGCAAGACACTTGTTAGAGTGCCTTATCAGTTGACACTTAGAATGATTCTACCTCGTGGTCGTAATCAAGTACACTATCGCCTTGTTCAATCAAACCCATCTTAATGCCAGCCTTTGTGGCTGAGGCAATGAATGCTTGGTAGTGTTGGCCTTCGTCACCTTCATAATGTGCTTCGCCAAACTCTGTGTCGTATGTGATTGTATAAGTAGTCATGATATGTAATCCTTTATATAAGTGAAGTAACGAGATATAACCATAAACCCCTATATTCGGGATGTCAAGCATTATCTTTACATTTATATATATGTAGTTAGTTAGACTGAAGTAGAATGCATAGTTATGTATGTATCCGTAGAAGTAGGCTTGCGTTAAGGGGGGTACAAGCCACGAACTCCTCGTCACCTATAGGATAGCATAGGGCGATAAGTACATTATGGGGAGGACTTCTTCAAGTGGTGGAGGAAGTACTTGGGGCAGTAGTATAGGATGGTGTGTATATATGTGTATGGAGGTAGCCACCCCAACCCTCACCCCTATGTAAACTGCTAGAGGCACCGAAGAAACTCACCGAATAACAGGCTACATCACCATATAGTTAGGGGGGGAGGGGGGAAATTTTCTAGTCAGTATATATAGTACCCACCTAAATACAAAATAGTAGCTTTTAGGGATTCCCATAAACCCTAACCGATACAACGACTTAGCTAAGGACTATTAAATACTAGTAAATTACGTATTATTAACTAGGGATTATTAGTATTCCCATAGTACCTAGTGTATGTTATAATGACTGTTCTTATCAACAAGGGTAAGAGATAACGTAACAGTATATTATATATAAAAGAGGAGAATTACCATGTGGACAACACCATCAGCAACAGAAATGAGATTTGGTTTTGAAGTTACTATGTATGTAATGAATAAATAGGAGATTTGAATACCACATAGTTGTTAATAGGAAACCTCTAGCAACTACGTGTTATTCAGATAATATTAAACTAAATAAAAATAAAGCTTGACAAAAGGATAAAGGTATGGTATAATCTTATTTCTTTGTTAAGTAAGAGATTAGTTAGTTAGTTTTATATATATATACTCTCCTTAACATACTTAACATTCTTCTAGTATGGTGCAGAGGTAGCTTTCCTATCGTTACAGAAAACAATAACTCCAGTGATGTCATTACACCTCCAGTAACTAAAGAGGAAGCTACAAGACTACACGTAGAAAAGAATAAAGCTAAAAGAAAAAGAGGAAGACCTCCTAAAGCTGATTTAAAAAAAGCAGCTAAAGGTACTGGTATTGTCGGTAGACCTAAGGGGGATAACTCTGTCATCAATGAGTATAAAGCTCGTATGTTAGCTTCTCCTAAGAGTAGGAAGGTATTGGATACAATACTTAATGCTGCTCTAGATGATGACCACAAACATCAGGCTGCTGCTTGGAAGATAGTCACTGATAGGATATTACCTGTTGGACTGTTTGAGAAGGATGTCTTAGGTACTGGTGGTAGACCTTCTGTTAATATTACTATTAGCGGTGTAGGTGGTAGTAGTAATGGTAATATGGAAATAGTACAGGAAGAAGAAGAACAGGTAATAGATGTTGAGTCCTTTAAATACAGTGGGGTTGATGAATGACTATAGAATATAGAGGGGAGACTTTTGCAGGTTATAACAAACCTAAGAAAACTCCAGATGGGAAGAAGTCCCACGCAGTATTGGCAAAAGAAGGGGAGACTACTAAGTTGATTAGATTTGGTCAACAAGGAGTTTCTGGTGCTGGTGCAAGCCCTACTACAAAATCTGAGAAAGCTAGACAGAAAAGCTTTAAGGCTAGACATGGTAAGAACATAGCTAAAGGTAAAATGTCTGCTGCTTACTGGTCTGATAAAGTAAAGTGGTAGGATAGAGTATGCCAGCAGAAAACATATACAGAATTAAAGAGGGTGATACCCTATCTGATTTATTCGGACAGAACTGGCAGGAAGTAGCTGCCTTTAACGGTATTGATGACCCTACTAAATTACAGGTAGGACAAGAGATTAACCTTAACCTATACGACTATTCGATAGTCCCACAAGGACAAGAAAGTCAAGAACAACAACTTAGTGGTGAGGATGAATTCAAATCGGGGGCTGCTGATTGGGCTACAAGTTTCTTTAGAGAAGTTGGTGCTGATGCTCGTGATGTCTACGAAGACTTATCAGCTAGCTCTATCGAGGATGACGATGTATTCTCTTCGTTTACTAACTCCCCTATGCCAACCTCTCTTGAGGGTATGGAAGATATAGATTCATCTTTTCAAATGCCAGAAGAGACTCCAGTAGTAACTCCAGTAGTAACTCCAGTAGTAACTCCAGTAGTAACTCCAGAAGAGACAACACCAACTCCAGAAGAGTCTTCATTATCTTCTATAGCCAAGCAAATAGGACTTCCCGAAGGTCCATTAAAAACCCTCATTAAACTAGAGTCAGGTAATGTAGGGTACGATATAAAGAATCCAAAGTCCTCAGCTTATGGTAAGTACCAATTTATGACTGGAGGGACAAAGTCTACAGGGTTTGCGTATGCTAAAGACTTAGGATATGCTGGTAAGCCTGGGGAAGACCTAAGAGCTTGGATGACCCCTGACAAACAAGACCAAATGTTTGTAAACTTTACTAAGGATAATATGAAGGGTATGGGCAGTTTACCTAAAGATACCTTTCATATTTATGGCGCACACCAACAAGGTCTTAAAGGATTTAAGGAAATTCTATCTGGTAATATTAGTGAAACAAGAGCTGCAAAAATTAAGGCTAACCTAAATGGCACTGGACAAGATTTAGAAGGTAAACAGCTAGCAGACTATTGGATTAAGTACTGGAAAGCAAAAACTAATTGAGTAGCACAGACCTAAACATTAAGCTCCTACCTTGGCAAGAAGAGGTATGGGCTAGTAAGACAAGATTTAAAGTGGTAGCCGCAGGTAGACGAACTGGTAAGTCCAGACTAGCTGCTTGGCTCCTTATCGTTAATGCACTACAGTCAGGTAAGGGTAATGTATTTTACGTTGCTCCTACGCAAGGGCAGGCTAGGGATATTATTTGGCAGACTCTATTAGAGTTAGCTCACCCTGTTATAAAGACCAGTCATATTAACAATTTACAGATTACGTTAATCAATGGTGCTACTATTTCCCTAAAAGGAGCTGATAGACCAGAGACCATGCGTGGTGTTAGTTTGAAGTTCCTAGTGATGGATGAGTATGCAGATATGAAGCCTGCAGTCTGGGAGCAGATTTTAAGACCAGCCCTTGCCGACCAGAAGGGAGAAGCACTGTTTATCGGTACTCCTATGGGTAGAAATCACTTCTATGACTTGTATAAGTATGCAGACTTAGGAGAGGATGTAACGTATGAGGGCTGGCACTTTACTTCGTATGACAACCCTCTACTAGACCCAGAGGAGATTAACCTAGCAAAAAGCTCTATGTCTTCTTATGCGTTTAGACAAGAGTTCATGGCTTCTTTTGAAGCTATGGGTAGTGAGATATTTAAGGAAGAGTGGGTAGCCTTTGAGGAGGAGCCCCCTGATATTGGAGAGTACTACATCGCCATTGACTTGGCTGGTTTTGAAGAAGTAGGTAAAGCAAAGACAAAGCATAAAAGGTTAGATAACACAGCCATCTCGATAGTTAAAGTAAATGAGGAGGGTTGGTACGTAGAAGATATTGTTTTTGGTAGGTGGACTTTTGATGAGACTGTCAATAAGATATTCAGTGCTGTTGCTAAGTACCAGCCAATCTCTGTAGGTATAGAGAAGGGTATTGCTAGGCAAGCAGTGATGTCACCCCTTACGGATATGATGAAGAAGCAGGGTAGGTTCTTTAGAGTAGTAGAGTTAACTCACGGTAACAGAAAGAAAACTGATAGGATAGTGTCTGCCTTACAGGGTAAGTTTGAACACGGGACTATCAAGCTAGCGGAAGGGGAATGGAACATTGAGTTTTTAGATGAGCTGTTTCAATTCCCTAACCCTTTAGTGCATGATGACTTGATTGACTCTTTAGCCTATATAGACCAGTTAGCTCTGGTGTCTTATGGGTATGACTTTGAAGAAGACAACTACGAACCAATGGATATCACAGCAGGTTACTGATAAATAGTTTAAAAGGATACAAATGAAAGAACTAGATAGTCTGGAATTAAATCAATGGGTGATGGAGAAGTGTGACACTTGGAGAGACCACTACGAATCTAACTATAGATTAGACCACGAAGAGTATTATAGACTCTGGAGAGGCATCTGGGCATCTGAAGACCAAGAGAGAAAGTCAGAACGCTCTCGTATTATTACGCCAGCTTTACAACAAGCAGTAGAGTCTTCTGTTGCAGAAGTTGAAGAAGCGACCTTTGGACGGGGCAAGTGGTTTGATTTACACGATGACTTCCAAGATAATGAAAAGATTGACATTGAATTAGTTAAGAAGCAACTAGAAGAGGACATGCAGTTCGCTAAGGCTAGGAGCTCCATCAGCGAAGTATTAATCAACAGTGCTGTCTATGGTACAGGCATTGGTGAAGTCTACTTAGATGATGTTATAGAGTATACACCTGCTAGCCAGCCAGTGATGGATGGTGCAATGCAAGCTGTAGGTGTAAATAAAAAAGAAAGGTTTATCGTTAAGATAAGACCTATCCTTCCTCAGAACTTCTTGATTGACCCAGTAGCATCAAGCATTGAAGAGGCACTTGGCTGTGCTACAGACATGTTTGTACCTGCACATCAAGTACAGATTGATATTGATAATGGTATCTACAGAGATGTAGAGATTGACAGAGCTCCTACAGATGACAAACTAGAACCAGACCAGGACACAAGCTACCAAGATGACAACAGGGTACGCCTTACTAAGTACTACGGACTAGTGCCTAAAAGTTTATTTGAAGCTGAGATGGAGAATGAAGAAGAAGAGGGTGAGTTAGAATCCCTATTCCCTGATGAGGTTAGTAACGATGACTCTTATATAGAAGCTATTGTTATTATTGCTAACGGGGAAACTATCTTAAAAGTAGAAGCTAACCCGTTTATGATGCAGGATAGACCTATCGTAGCATTCCAATGGGATACAGTACCTAGTAAGTTCTGGGGTCGTGGTGTCTGTGAGAAGGGCTATAACAGCCAGAAAGCACTAGATACAGAGCTTAGAGCGCGTATTGATGCCCTAGCACTTACAGTACATCCTATGATGGCTATTGATGCTTCTCGTATGCCTAGAGGTGCTAAGTTCGATATTAAACCGGGTAAGACATTCCTTACTAACGGTAATCCCTCAGAGATTCTACAACCATTTAAGTTTGGTGCAGTGGACCAGATTACTTTTGCACAAGGACAACAGCTACAGAACATGGTACAGCAAGCAACAGGTGCTGTAGATACTGTAGGCTTCCAAGGTGCGTTGAGTGGAGAGGCAACTGCTTCTGGTATCTCAATGGCATTAGGTGCTGTTATCAAGCGGCATAAGAGAACTCTCTTAAACTTCCAAGAGAACTTCCTAGTACCGTTTATCCATAAAGCAATTTACAGGTACATGCAGTTTGACCCTGAGACTTATCCAGTACAGGACTACAAATTTGTTGCATCTAACTCTTTAGGTATTATTGCTAGAGAATATGAGGTCACACAGCTAGTACAGTTGCTACAGACTATGCCTGCGGATTCTCCAATGTATCCAATGTTAGTAGAGTCTATTGTAGAGTCTATGAACCTTACAAACAGAGAATCTATCTTGGCTACTATTAGAGCAGCTAATGCAGATACTCCTGAGAAACAACAAGAAGCTCAACAACAGCAGCAAGCACAACAACAACAGTTAATGCTTCAGCTACAACTAGCACAAGCTCAAGTACAGAAACTTCAGATAGAAGCAGCAGAGATTCAATCAAGAGTACAACAGAATAACGTTGAGACTCAGCTCTTACCTTTCGAGGAAGAGACAAGACGTATCGCTGCCATGTCTAAGAATACTCCTGTAGATGACTTTGAGAAAGCTGTTAAGATTGCTGAACTTAAAATTAAAGAAGAGGGCAACCTCATTAAAGCCGCAGATGTAGAGTCCAATGAAGTTATTGCACAAATGCAGATGATGGGCAGAAAGTAAACATACATAAATGATTCTAGAAGACGAAAAATACTATGAAACCTTTTTTGATTTGTTTGGTACAGATGGCTGGGAGCAATTTACAGCCACTATCAAAGAAAACTTAGAAGGGTTCAGTATAGAGGGTTTGGAAGATGAGAAACACTTGCGACATGTGCAAGGACAACTTTTCATTCTGAAGAACATCTTGAACTTTGAGTTTAATACTCGAGCTGCTTACGACCAGATAATCTCTGAAGAACAGGAGAATAATTTTGCCTCGTAGAATGTTTGATTTTAAATGCAAAGAAGGCCACACAACGGAGCGTTTTATAGACACAGCAATAGAGTCTGTAGAATGTGAGGTTTGTGGGAAAGAAGCTGTGAAGATAATTTCTCCTGTTGCTTGTAAATTAGATGCTATCTCTGGGAATTTTCCTGGGGAATCTATTAGGTGGGCAAGGAAACATGAGAACTCTTCACAATCACAATAATCCATAATACTTTTATAAGTACGGAGTTAATACAATGGCAGCAAAATTTTTAGTTGAAGAGCAAGAAGCAGACCTTGAAACAGAAGAGGTTAGTAGCACTAAGGAATCATTTGAAGATATGGAAGGAGGCTCTGCACTAGAAGCAGACAATTCTCCTGAAGTAGATGAAGAGGTTTCAGAAGAAGAAGAAGCACCAGACCCAGCTTTGCAGAAGTACTCAGGTAAATCTATTCCTGATGTTATTAAGATGCACCAAGAAGCTGAGAAACATATCAGCAGACAGGGTAATGAGTTAGGTGACTTACGTAGTGTTATTGACAAATATGTAAAGGACGGACTTGCAGCAACAACCCACAAGAACAAGGAAAGCAAACCTAAGCAAGAAGATTTAGATTTATTTGACAAACCAGAAGAGTATATCCAACGCTCAATTGAAAACAGCGAGCAAGCAAAAGAGCTGAAGGAAATTAAGCAAGCCCTAAAACAACAGGACATTACTACTAAACTTACTGATAATCATCCTGATTATTTAGAAGTAGTAAATAATGAAGCCTTTGTTAGTTGGGTTAAGGACTCAAAAGTTAGACTAGAGTTATTTGAAAGAGCGCACTCAGGCTTTGATTATGATTCTGCTAATGAACTCTTATCAAATTGGAAAGAGAGACAAAAAGTTATAAAAGACTCTACCCAAAATGAAGATACCAATAGGAAACAACAGCGTAAGGCTGCTTCCACAGGTTCTGCTACTGGCTCAGGTGAGACCAAATCAAGGAAACTGTACAGACGTTCTGATATTATTAATTTAATGCAAAATGACCCTGCTCGGTATCTTGAGTTATCCGATGAGATAACAAAAGCATACGCTGAGAAAAGGGTAAAGTAACACAACTTCTTAATTATAAAGGTATTTTAAAATGGCACTAGGAACAGCACACGTAACAACAACAACTGCAGCAACCTTCATCCCAGAACTGTGGAGTGATGAGATTGTAGCAGCCTATAAATCAAACTTAATTTTAGCTAACCTCGTTAACCGCATGCCTATGACTGGTAAAAAGGGTGATACATTACACATCCCTAAACCAACTCGTGGCGCAGCTTCTGCAAAAGCAGCATCTACACAAGTATCACTAATCGCTGCTACAGAATCTGAAGTTACTGTAACTGTCAATAAACATTACGAGTACTCTCGTTTGATTGAAGACATTGCAGAGACTCAAGCTCTTGCATCACTACGTAAATTCTACACAGATGATGCTGGCTATGCCCTAGCTAAACAAGTCGATACTGATTTGTTTGACTTAAGTAAATCTTTTGGTAATGGCGATGGCTCAAGCTATGTTCATAACAACTCTTTCTATGTTGATGCTGCTAATGGTCTTGCTGCTTATGCAGTCGATACTGTAGCTGCTACTGATGTATTCACTGACTTAGCCCTACGTGGTGCTATCCAACAGTTAGATGACAATGATACACCTATGGACGGTCGTTTCTTAGTTATCCCACCATCAGTACGTAACACTATCATGGGTATTGACCGTTATCAATCTAGTGATTTTGTAGATGGTCGTGGCGTTCAGAATGGTAAAATTGGTTCACTATACGGTGTTGATGTATATGTATCAAGCAACTGTCCTGTAGTAGAAACTGCTGCTGATAACTCAGCTTCTGCTGTAGATACTCGTGGTGCTGTTTTAGGTCACAAAGATGCTCTAGTGTTAGCAGAGCAATTGGGTGTTCGTTCACAAACTCAGTACAAACAAGAGTGGTTAGCAAATCTATTTACTTCTGATACTCTTTATGGTACAGCAGTTCTTAGACCAGAGTCTGGTTTAGTTATTGCAGTGCCTAACTAAGTAACATTTAGTTAGCTTGGAGTGGGTGGGGAAACCTACCTGCTTCATCTTTATATCTTTAACAACTTCAAAAATAAGGTTACATATACATGGCAATTTATAGAGGTTCTGGTGGGTCTGGTGACTCATCCACAGATGTAACGCGGGATGAAGTAGCTGGTTTTTCAGCAGATGCTAAAAGGTATAGAGATGAAGCATTAGTCTCAGAAACAAGTGCAAGTGATTCCGCAAGTACAGCAACAACTAAAGCAAGTGAAGCAAGTACCTCTGCTACGAATGCAGCAGCAAGTGCTGCTGAACTAACAGCCTTAACCACAGCAACCACTACGGTAGCTGCTGGAGGTTCTTCTACCTCTAGCTACAATTCAGGTACAGGGGTTCTAAGTTTAGGACTTCCTACAGGTGCTACAGGTGCTACAGGTGCTACAGGGGCAACAGGAGCAACAGGAGCTACAGGTGCTACAGGACCTACAGGGGCTGCTTCAACAGTGGCTGGACCTGCAGGGTCTACAGGGTCTACAGGAGCTACAGGAGCTGCTGGAGCTGCTGGAGCTGATTCAACAGTAGCTGGCCCTACAGGGTCTACAGGACCTACAGGAGCTACAGGAGCTACAGGAGCTGCTGGAGCTGATGGAGATGATGGAGCTGATGGAGATACCTTCCCATCACAATCAGGGAACTCAGGTAAGTATTTGCAGACTAACGGCTCAACTGCATCTTGGCAAACAGCACAAGCAACGTTAAGTGGGGCAACTTTAACAGCAGTTACTGTTGCAACTACAGATAAAGTTCTTGTACAAGATGCAAGTGATTCAAGTAATCTTAAAACCGTTACAGCTCAGTCTATTGCAGACTTATCTGCTGCAGGTGGTCCTAGCCTTGGTACTAATAGCATTATAAGAACAAACGCACAGACTATTAGTGAAAATATAACAATACCGTCAGGTACGAATGGTATGTCTATTGGTGACATTGCAATTGCTGATACTTATACCGTGACGGTTGACGGCAGATGGATTGTAATCTAATGAAAGCAAATAGAGAGGTAGCATAATGGCTTCTAATTTAGTAGTAGACACACTATCAAAAGGGGCTGTGACTTTAAACACAGATGAGCTTGTAGACACTAACTCAACACAGGTTTGTAAAGCATGGGTAAACTTTAATGGTACAAGCACTGTAGCTATTCGAGATAGTTATAACGTAAGCTCAATTACCGATAATGGCACAGGTAATTATACTATTTCGTTTACTACGGCTATGCCAGATGCTAATTATAGTGCATCGTTGGCGGCTACCGATATAGGCACTGCGGGGCAGACAGATGGCTATGCTTACGGGGCTTGGAAGCGAGGCGCAAACAACGCTGTCTACACAACTTCAAGTTTAAGAATAGGTGTCGGCTACCCAGCTTCCGCCCTTATTCAAGACCAGTCTATTGTTAATGTGCAGATATATTCAAGTTAAAGGAAAACAAAATGACGCAAAGAATTTTAATTACAAACGACAACGGGGCTTCTATTGGAGTCATCGTTCCCTCTCCACAACACACGGCTGCGTTCTGCATCAAGGATATACCAGTAGGCTCTAAGTACAGGATTGTAGACACTGCTGATGTACCCTCTGACAGAACATTTAGAGATGCTTGGGAAGAGACAGATGTAGCTGACTGGGTGGTGAAAGCATAATGGCTAGCTCAGTAGTATCCGATAACTTTGAGACCAGTTCAGGTGCTATCCCGAATATAGGTGGGGCTGATATAGCTACTAGGTTGTGTCGTGCATGGGTAAACTTTAATGGTACGGGAGTTGTAGCTATTAGAGCATCTTATAACGTTAGTAGTATTACAGATAACGGAACTGGTGATTACACAGT
>Ga0307985_10000329_pt1 | contig 28525 bp, 27 predicted proteins | sample EllFjometageno80_FD_203155 | JGI IMG/M metagenome (GOLD analysis project Ga0307985, IMG submission 203155) | Marine microbial communities from Ellis Fjord, Antarctic Ocean - #80 | ecosystem: Environmental > Aquatic > Marine > Unclassified | place: Southern Ocean | collected 2014-10-09 | reverse complement strand
TGGCGCTCGCTCGCACTTCCATCGCGCACCCTGTCCACACTTGGTCTCACAACAGCGTGGATCACGATCGAGTTCGGAAAATATAACACCGACCTGTTCATACTGCCAACGGCCCGAACCGTCGCCGACATACCAATGCGCCTTGAAAATTGGTTCACCGATCCTCTTCGATGGGCTGTCCTTGGCGAAATGATGATCCTCACCATCATCGCCTGGACGATCTGGGTCCGCATCCAACGCCGCCACCAAGACGAGCCGCAACAGCCCACCAACAGAAGTGTTACAGGAGAAGACACCATGGAACCATCTCTCAACCAATCACTGGCACCAATCACTGGCCACACAATGAGAACCCGAACTAGAAATCTCATCGCCGTGACCGTCATGGTCACGGTTTTGGCGACCGCCTGTAGTGGCAGCGCTCTGAGTGAGCAACAGAACGACCTTGTCGTCAGCGCAAACGCCAACACAGCGTCCCTTCAACTCACATCTGACTTAACAAGCACACAGATGCTGGACAGCCGAACCGGCCAAATCACCGACCTCAGCGAAGTGGTGACCGGCGATCGGGCGGTACTGATGTGGTACTGGTCCCCGAATTGAACGACCTGTCTGAGCGAAGGTTCAGACGTCGAGCAGTTCGCTCGAGACAACGTAGACACCGTGCAAGTCATCGGCGTCGGCGCCCTAGACAGCTTCGAGGATGTGCAGCAGTTCCTCAACCGAACTGGTATGACCGACACCGCGATGCTGTGGGAACCCCAAGGCAACCTGTGGCGTCTCCAAAACGTCAGTCACAACTCAGCCATGCAGCTGTACAGCTTCGACCTCAGCCAGCAATCCGCCGTCATCTTCTTCAACAATGAGGGCCGACAAGTCGTCCTCGACACTGCAGGTCAAACCCCATGGAGACCCAACAACACAACCCAGGACTCCTAGCCAACCGTCAGGTCCGGCGACACCAGAACACTTCCAGTGGTTAAGGGCCCTCAGAGCATCGCGTTCGAGTGACACCGCGCCGGAAATTGACGGCTTCGGTCGCGGTCGAACAGTTCTGTGACGGTGCGCTGGCCCAAATTCAGCCCGATGAGCTCGGCCGCATTTGTGTCACGGTTGAAGGTGCGTGCCGCCGCAAAGCGGGGGGCGATTCATGAGCCAATCCGACGCTCACAAACAAGCCAGCGTTTCAGTGTGTCGCTGCACAAACACATTGCGTTTGTGTAGTATCCCTCGGTGCCTCCGGTGACCTCTCCGCTCACCGGGTCAGCGACTAGTTCGCGGACCACCAAACGTGAATACGGTCGCATCGCCGAGCAACTCTGGATTTGCTCGGTCATTGGCTACTCACTCCTGAGATTAGTCGTCGCGTGGGGAACCTTCTCCGAGTATGGGGCCAATATTTGGTTATTTGGTCTGATCGATGTGGGCACGGCCTGGCCTTACGCCAAGTCCGTCGCCGCCGTGTGTAAGCGGTCCGCGAACCGCGAATGGTCTCGCTTGCCCTTGCCGGCTACTGCCGCGATCGCCACGTTCTTCGCCCCATATGCCTATCTGTGGTTCGCTGCCGGCGAGATGCCCGGTGGCATACGCATCGGCCTGTCCGTATGTGTCTTGGTGCTCCTCGTTTCAGCTGGTGTCGGCATCCTCTACAAGACCCGCAAGCTAGGCCGCGAGAATGGTAACTCGCTGACCGTTTGAGGCCCCAGTGGGAGACCCCCCGAAGCTGTCATGAACCGCAAAACAGTCACCATGTAGCGGTGCGAATTGGCGACACACCTCCTGGGTCAGGCAGAGATGCAGGAATGAGGGCCCTATCGGGACTTTCCACAGCACCTGTACGGGATCGAGCAGGCCCATGACGCGCTGGCTCCGGGCTGGGCTCGAGGTCCTGCCGTGACGAAAGGGCTGATCACTCCATCATTGCCGGCAACGGATGCCTCGACCCTTCGCAGTTGGCGAGGGAACCAGGTCGGCCAACCGATGAACTTATGCAGCTCTACGGACTCGATGCTTTCTCGAGGACCTTCTTTGGCGAAGAAGGTCCTCGATCTACCTGGATTGCCGAGAGCTCAAACCGCTACGGTCCATCGAACTGGCATGTTGAGTGGCCCCCGGAACGCCCAGCCGCCGAACCGCACCGAATCAGCCGATTCGTCGAGCCGCAGATTCGGCAACCGATCGAAGGCCTTTGGAAGTGCGACGTCGCCGACCAGGCTTCGCGACGCTGCAGCGCCAGCGCAGAAATGTGGACCGGCGCCGAACGTCAGGCTTGGCCGGTTTTCTCTTGTCACGTCGAACCGGGCCGAGTCGACGAAGTGGTCTTCGTCGCGGTTAGCCGAACTGAACATCAAGAACACCCGCTCTTCGGCTTCGAACTGCACCCCGCCGAACGAGTGGTCGGCTGCGATCCGCCGGGGCGACATACCAATAGGTGAAATCCAGCGGCAGTATTCCTCGAATACCTGCAACCAGGTTACCTCGCCTCGCCGCACAGTTTCTAGCTGGTCAGGGTGTGTCAACAGTGCCCATATCGCACCAGCGATCGCATCCCGCGGCTCGTTTTGGCCGCCAGAGATAGTGAGCTTGATGTTCGCCCGGACATTGCCCATAGGCATGCCAGACGCGGCCATCACCGACAACAGGCTGTGATCGGGCTCGGACTGCAGTTCGGGCAGGCGCTCATCGATAGCTGCATCGATGGCAGCGGTTGCCTGGCGACATCGGGCTTCGACCTCGGGAACACCGCCGTAGTTCGAGACACCGTCGATCATCGCCTGGCTCCACGCATCCATGTCTTGATAGGTGATGTTGGTAAGCCCGGTCATCGCCTTGAGCGCTTCGCCACTAAGCGCTGTGGCGTACCTGAGCACGAGGTCACCTTTGCCATCGGACTCGGCTAGGGAGTCGAGCACAACATCGGCGAGCGTGTTGAACTGGTCGGCCCACGAGGCCTTAACCGTCTTCGGTGACACCGCCGGGTAGTACACGAAGCGCTCTTGGCGATGCTCTTCGCCATCGCTACGCATCATGTTCTTCCCCATCAACTCATTCATCAGCCCGCCCGGCTGGTCCGAGGAAAACACTTTGACGTTCTTCTCACATGTATGGATGTCGTCGCGTTTGGTGAGCAGCGTGGCGTTCAGTTCGGGAACAAAACAGATCGGCGTGTTCGCTCGCATGTCGGCCAACGCCGGGTATGGGTCGGCCCAGAACGCATCAGGATCAATATGGACAACCGGAGCATTGGACATGAGGCGAGTTTGTCATATCCGCCGGTTTGAAGTGTCCACGCGACCGGCCGGCTTGTTACCCAGTCGGGCGTGTATCTCGGCATCCGCCGCGCGAAGCTTGAATTCTGACCATTGGGGACACACCAGAGGAGCTCACATCTGACCGCTCAACGCCGGGCGAGACGCGGCTTCGGATGCCAAAATTCGAAAGCGGATCAGCGCCATGATGCTGCTCAGGCCAGCCATCATCGCGAGCAGCACGTAGACCAGGTCGAAGCTGCCTCGCCAGTCAGCGATCACTCCAGCGATGAGTGCGGCCGAGAAGGACCCAAGGCCGTACAGGATGGTGATTGTTCCGTACGCAGTACCAAACGACCGGTTATCGAGATGATCCCGCACTGCCGCCGCCGTCAAGATCGGGATCGAGAAGGATCCCCCGCCATACAAACCGACGGCGATGGAGCTCCAGGGTTCAGCGTTGAGTGTGAATAGCAACGATGCAACTACACACACCGCACCAGCGATCGCAAGTGTCCGGTCTCTTCCAATGCGATCGGACAATTGTCCTAACGCAAGCGGACCAACAATGGCGGCTACGGCGAAGACCGAGAACAGGTTGTTGATATGGGCCGAGCTAAAGCCAGCGTCGTCCTTCAGGGCCAGACCCAGGAACTGCGTCCAGGCCCCGGCGAGCGCAGAGAACATCGTGTAACACGCCAGCAGTAATTTCCACTGAGGAATGGACCGCAGGGCGCTCGCCGAAAAGACTGCCCCTCGCTCGGATTGTCGACCGGTCGGCGGAGGGCGGACCAGCACGAAAGCAGCACCAAGGATCACGACAGCAATCGCAGCTTCGATGCCAAAGATTGGACGCCACGCGTCTTCATTGTCGACGACACGCCGATACAACGTGGTGCCTTGGCTGAGCCCCAACAGGCCGATGCCCATCGTCGCGGTGAGCGCTCCAAGGACAGCTCCTCGACGCGATGCGGGAACGTTCGCTGTTGCAAGGGCTGGTGCTGTCACCCAGATACCGGCCCCACCGAGACCCGTCAACCAGACACCGATGCCCATCGTGAAAAACGACGGCGCGACAGCAAGCATCGCCAGAGCCACCGCCGAAATGGCCAGCCCAGCGCGCATCAAGTGGATTGGTTCGCTACGGCCTGCCAGCAATGTGACAATAATGACGCCGAAGATATAGCCCGCGAAGTTTGACCCTCCAAGTACACCAGCCGCCGTATTCGAGTCGATCAGATCGCTGCGGATTGCAGGTAGCAGAACCGAGACCGTGGACCGGCCGAACATATGCGAGACCACGACGCACGTGCAGATCACAGCGGCAACTACCAGTGCTGGTCTGCTGAGCTTCTCGGTCATCGCCGCAACGCTTCCACAAGATCACTGCACACCGTTACCTCAAACCATCCTGCGGAGGGTCATGCTCGGTCTCCAACGGGTTGGCCACTCATATGTCTGACATGCTCGCTTGTAAAGTTGGTCCGCCAGCACGACGTCGAGATCGGTAGACATGCAGTTCCACTTGAACGGTTTCCACACGGGTGATCCGAGCCTTTCTGAGCGACATCGGGTCGACTCTGACCCACGTGAAGCCGACGTCCTGATCGTGGGTTGTGGCCCGGCGGGCCTTACCTTGGCGGCCCAACTCTGCGCCTTCCCACAGATCGTGACCCGCATCGTCGATCTGAAGAGCGGACCGCTCGAGATCGGCCAGGCCGACGGCATCGCGTGCCGGTCAATGGAGATGTTCGAAGCATTTGGGTTTGCTGACAAGGTGGCCAAAGAGGGCTATCAAGTCAACGAAGTCGCCTTTTGGCGGCCCGAAGGCACTGGCGCCATTCTGCGGGCCGACCGTATCCAGGACATAGAAGACGACCTCTCCGAGATGCCACACATGATCTTGAACCAGGCTCGGGTCCATGACTTCCTGCTCGATGTCATGCATAGGTCCCCTCGGCGACTCGTGCCCGACTACGACCATCGCCTGAGCGCGCTCACTCGAACCGACGACCTCGACTATCCAGTGCTGGCGACGTTCGACGATGCCTCCACAATCCGGGCCCGTTACGTCGTCGGATGTGATGGAGCCCGCAGCACGGTTCGTCGAGAGCTGGGGCTCGAACTCAAGGGTGAAGCGGCCCGCCAACTTTGGGGAGTGATGGATGTGCTCCTCATCACCGACTTTCCCGACATCAGATTGAAGTGTGCAATCCAATCCGCTGATGCCGGCAGCATGCTGATCATTCCCAGGGAAGGCGGCTACATGGTTCGCATGTACATCGAACTGGACGAGTTACACGGAGACGAGCGAGCCCGAGATAGGCAGGTCACAGCTGACAGCCTGATAGAACAGGCCCGATCAATCTTGCACCCATTCGAACTCGAGGTGAAGGAAGTCTCGTGGTGGTCGGCGTACGAGATTGGTCAGCGGGTGTGCGACGTGTTCGATGACGACCCATCAGATCCCCGCATCTTCATTACCGGCGATGCGTGCCACACCCATAGCCCCAAGGCTGGGCAGGGGATGAATGTGTCGATGGCCGACGCGTTCAACTTGGGATGGAAACTGGCGGCTGTCTGCCGCGGCATGGCTGACCCGATCCTGTTGCGCAGCTACTCGACCGAACGCCAGGCCAAGGCTAAGGAACTGATCGACTTCGACCGGGACATGGCTCGACTATTCAGCGACAAACCGACCACCGCCAGCGAAGCCGACGAGTTCCAGCGTTACTTTCAAAAGCATGGCCGGTACACCGCCGGTGTTGAGACTCACTATGACTCGTCGGTCATCACCGCCGCCGATGGTCGCCAGGACCTAGCAACTGGTTTGACCATCGGCATGCGGTTCCACTCGGCGCCCGTCGTACGGGTCGCCGACGCGAAGCCGCAACATTTGGGCCACATACTCACCGCCGATGGTCGTTGGCGGCTCATCGCGTTCGCTCCAGACAGCGATTCAGGCCAGCCGAGCGGACCGGTCGCAGCGCTGTGTGACTTCCTTAGGACCAACCCAGCGAGCCCGGTTCGGAGATACACCCCCGTCGGACACGACATCGATTCGGTAATCGACGTTCGAGCGGTCTTCCAGCAGCACCACCGGGAGCTGACGATCGAGACCATGCCTTCGCTGCTACTCCCGGCCAAGGGCCAGTTCGGACTGACCGACTACGAAAAGATCTTCAGCCCAAACACAGCGAGCGGATTGGACATCTTTGATCAGCGCGGTATCGATCGCTCCAAGGGAGCGCTCGTCGTTGTGCGGCCCGATCAATACATCGCCGCCGTGTTCGCGGTCGACGATTACGCATCGTTCAGTGCGTTCTTCGCCGGCTTCATGCAGGCTTGACCGCGTGCACACGCTCAGACCTAGGACCCAGGTCTAGAAGGCGTTCTTCCCGCGCGGTCCATCATCTAGGTTCGCGTCGGTAGAGCAGTCATCGAAGCAGGGCCGGTTAGTGAGTCGAACCGGTGTTCATTAGTACTCTTTAGACATGACCAAAACGCCTTCGACCGGACCGTCGCTGCCTTTTCCTGCCGTGCCTTCGGCGAGCCGGGCTGGGCGCGGTCTTCGCGACTCGGACCATGTGTGGCGCCAAGCGCCCTCGCTACTCGGCGACGACGCCCCCAACATCGTGATCTTCATGACCGACGACGCCGGCTGCGCGAACGGTTCTCCGTTTGGCGGACCGATTCAGCTGCCGACCATGGAGCGGGTGCTGAAGATGGGCGTGGGATACAACCGGTTCCACACCACCGCCATGTGCTCCCCCACCCGGGCGTGCGTGCTCACGGGGCGCAATCATCACGCTGTCGGTTTTGGTCAGATCCCCGAATACGCCACCGACTTCGACGGGTACGTCGGGGCGATCCCTTCATCTGCGGCAACGATCGGCGAGGTGCTCGGCGCGTACGGTTATGGCACCGCCGCATTCGGCAAATGGCACAACACACCAATCGATCACGTCAACCGCAATGGCCCGTTCGGGCGGTGGCCTACCGGTCACGGCTTTGACTACTTCTATGGCTTCGTCGCTGCCGAGACATCACAGTACGAACCTCGCTTGTTCGAGAATACGACACCTATCGAGCCGCCTGACGAACCCGGCTATCACCTGACCGAGGACCTGGCCGACAAGGCAATCTCCTACCTGCGCCGGCGACGCAACACTGCGCCTGATCAGCCGGTGTTGATCTACTTCACCCCTGGCGCCGTTCACGGTCCGCACCACATTCCCGACGAGTGGGCCAACAGGTATGCGGGGGTGTTCGACGATGGGTGGGAAGCACTGCGAGATCGCACCTATGCCGCCCAGCGCGACTTGGGGTGGATCCCAGACAACGCCGAGCTGACACCGATCGACGACACCATGCAGAAGTGGGACGACGTCCCCGAAGAGCACCGTCGCTTCCAGTCGAGGCTGATGGAGGTCTACGCAGGTTTCGCCGAACATACCGACCATCAATACGGCAAGGTGCTCGACGAACTCGAACGACTCGGTCAGCTCGACAACACACTAATTTTCTACCTGAACTCCGATAACGGGGCCTCAGCCGAAGGGCTGTTCGGCACCATCTCCGAGATCCTTTGCCACAACGGGCTGCAGATCCCGGTGCAAGAGCAGATCGAGGTGCTCGAGCGTGACTACGGCGGCATCGACATGCTCGGCACCGAGATCGTCGACAACCACTACCACGCAGGCTGGGCATGGGCTACCGATACACCGTTTAAGTCAACCAAGTTGGTCGCGGCCCACTTCGGAGGCACCCGCACACCTCTGGCCGTCGCCTGGCCGAAACGCTTCGCTCATGATCCAACACCCCGTGAGCAGTTTCATCACGTCATTGATATCGCAGCCACCATCTACGATCTGCTTGGCATCGACCCTCCTGCCCAGGTCAACGGGGTCGGCCAGAAGCCGATCGATGGCGTCTCGCTGGCACCGTCGTTTCCTGATCCCACAGCTCCCTCTGGACACACCACGCAGTACTTCGAGATTATGGGCAGCCGGGGCATCTATCACGACGGCTGGTTTGCCGCAGCGTTCGGGCCGCGCAACCCATGGGACCCGGCCCACAACAAGTTCCGAGGCTGGGATCCAGATGAAGACGTGTGGGAGTTGTACGACCTGCGAGTCGACTACAGCCAGGCCCACGACCTAGCCGAGCAACAGCCCGACAAGTTGGCCGAGCTCCGCGTGCAGTTCGACGCTCACGCCGAGGCCAACCAGGCATTCCCCATCGGCGGAGGTCTTCTCACCTCTGTGTTCCGGCCTGATCTGATGAAGTCGACCACCCTCAGCGAGTGGATCTTCGATGCGGACGATGATCGTATTGCCGAGGCCATGGCGCCGAAGTTCCTGAGCGGCTACTCAAGCCGATCCACTGTTCGGTTCACCGGTGGCCCCGGTGACTCTGGGGTGCTCTTCTGCGTCGGCGGAATCACCGGCGGGTTCAGCGTGTATCTGGACGAGGGGATCTTGACAGCCGAGTACAACACCGGAGGCATCGAGCGAACCACTGCCAGAGCACAGACCGTGATCGAACCAGGCGAGCATGAGGCCGTGATCGAACTAGCCATGGACGGCAACCGTCACCGCTGCCCTGCGCTTCTGACCATCGAACTCGATGGCGATGTGGTGGCATCGGCGCGGGTGCCACGCACCGTGCCCGCCATGTTCAGCTTCTCCGAGACCTTCGATGTTGGCAAGGACCTTGGGTCACCTGTGTCGTTGGCCTATGCCGAACGTAAGCCATTCGCCTTCACCGGCACGATCGAGTCAGTGCGATGCACCTACCTCGATAGCTAGTGCTGCAACCGATAAGCACAGCAACTCGTTCACCGGCCGACACCGAACCGCCGGTGAAACTTCAGATCGGCCACGCCGGGAACGGAAAACGAGCTTCATCGATGCCACCATGTTGGTGCGCGCCTAGGGGATCGAGCGTCTCCACTGCACCCGACGCTGCGACCACCCAATCCATCACCGAGTACGCGCCACCGGTCGACCGTGATGACACAAGGATTCGCCCACGGCCGTCGCCGTCCTCGAACGCAACACCCGCTGCACTCGTCACAACCATGTCATCCGCCATTTCAGGACTCTAGTTGTTACCCGTCAGGACCTCGTTCCGATTGATGGGAGGTAGCTGGCGGCGGACGCGGGTTCCTAGTCCGGGGGTGTCGGCGTCACCGAAACACCCGTAGACCGTGGTGTCATAGCCGCTGCACCACGGGGCGTCGTCGATTGGTTGATTATCGTCCAAGGCCATAGCAGCGCCTGTCTTACAGCCGCGACGGTGAGGACCATCGTGCTGTCGCACAAGAGCCCGCGTTGTCACCAGCCGGAGCAGCGCCGCAAGCGCCACAGGTCAGGCAGCCACGAACGGGCGGTGTCGCGGCCTGTTCCGAGATCCAACGGCGTGTCTGACTTGGTGAAGTCCAGGTTCAGCTTCAGCGCGCTAAGCATGATTCCAGGTTGCTGAAGCCAGGGTTACCACACCGGATGCGGCCGCTGATTGTCGCCACCACAGCGGGCGGACAGACGAAACCAAATCTCACCCGGTCGATGGAGGTTTGGCCGCGATCAGAGATGACGGCGCGCACCTACTGTGATTCTCACCTGACTCCGGTTTCTCGTCTGTGGGCCGGGCGATGCGCCAGGTGTCAGTATGGTCACCGTCTCGTCGTTCGTTCGCTCACCGCAATGCCACCACAACTGCTGGGCTCGGCGCTCGCGCAAGACAATTGGCAGACTCTTGCCATGACCACGGAGGTCCCCATGGCAGAAGAAGTGACACCCCAACCGGCCCACCTAGCAATCGTCGGAGGCACAGTCCTGCCGAGCGACGGATCCGACCCTGTCGTCGCCGACGTGATTGTGCATGACGGGCGAGTCGTCGAGATAGCAGAACCTGGCCGGCCCATCGACGCAGGTCGCACCATCGATGCGGCGGGATCAGCGGTGTTGCCAGGCTTCGTCGACTCGCACACCCACATCGCATCCAACATGTTGTTGCGGGGCTTTCTAGAGGACACCGAGTTGTTCGCATGGCTCGACACCATGTGGCGGCTCAAGCAGAACTTTGATCATGAGACGCTGTATTGGGCGTCGATGTGTGGGCTGGTCGAGATGGCCAAATCCGGAATCACGTGCTTCAACGAGCACTTCGACGCCTATGCAGTAACACCCCAGGCGCGAGCGCTGCAAGACATCCACTTGCGGGCAACACTCGGGTACGGCTTCGCCGATGGCGGCGTCTATGCCGACGTCGCCGACTGGTCATGGGCAGCGCTCGCCGACTTCGACGCGGCGACTGCAGGAGCGGACGGCATTGACGGAGACCGGGTGCGCCTTGCGTTGTCACCACACGCGCCGTACTCGTGCAGCGAGGCCATGTGGCGCGAAGTACGAGCGCTTGCCGACGATCGCAAGCTGCCGATCCACACCCACGTCGCCGAAGGCCTAAACGAAACCGCCTATATGCAGGAGACCTACGGCAAGACAACCGTGCAATGGCTACACGACATCGGCTTCCTGGCAAGCGACATCACCGCCGCCCACTGCACCCAACTCACGGCGAGCGACATCACCCTGCTCGCGGAGCATGATGTCAAGGTCGCCCACTGTCCCGTCTGTAACGCAAAACTGGTATCGGGCACGATGGATCTTCGAGGCCTCATGGCGGCTGGCGTGACCGTGGGGCTCGCAACCGACGGCCCCGCGAGTCACAACACGCTCGACACGTTCCAGGAGATGAAGTACGCGGCGATCACCCACAAGCAAGCAACCGGTGACCCCACATTTCTGACAACTCGGGAAGTGCTCGACATGGCCACCCGCGAGTCGGCCAAGGCCATGCACAGGCCAGAACTTGGAACGATTTCAGTAGGCGCACCAGCCGACATCACCATCGTCGATATGAGCGGCGCTCATGTGGCACCGCTGTATGACATCGAGGCTGCCCTTGTCTACGGCAGCAGGGCCGACGACGTCACCCACACGATCGTGGGCGGCCAACTTGTATTCGACGCCGGCGAAGTCGTCGGCGTCGACGAGGAGCAAGTCGTGGCCCGATTCACCGAACACGCATTGGCGTTACGAGACCGCTCGATCTAGGAGACTGCTGAGCCATCCCGGGGGCATCACAGCCACGGCCGGATGCCGTCGAATCGGGGCACTCGCAGCAAAGGCGTTTCGGGCATAGCGAGCATGTGTTCTCGGAGCAGCTCAATTGCGATCTCTTCACCCAGCTGCCGGCGATTCCCACCCGCTCACCGGCGAATCATCGGGCACAGTCCGAAATCCTGCACGGGGCCCAAGCGGCACGGACCGAAAATCGGCGCTGTTACCGGTATCGATCGCTTGCACGAACTGTTCGAAGTCACCCGGGCGTCGAACGAGCCCGGTCACGTAGTTGTGCGGTAGTCCCTTGGTGAAGGACATGGCGTAGGAAATATCAGCCCGCTCGTCGCCATTGGCACATGGGTCGGCAGATCGATGGCTGCAGACATTCTTGCAGCCTCGTCTCGAATACGAAGTGCGTCGTCCATGCGGGCACTCTGCATCCCGCTCGATACCTTGCGCGAGCTCGTTGCGGCGGTGCGGCTGGTCGCCTCAGCTTCGCTCGATGTGGCTTCGACGGTGCCCGTCGTTGCAGCGACGGCTGCAAGACCTCCGAGAAACCGACGTCGTGAAGAACGCGTGAACTTCTCATCTGCCACATCCGGAGCGTAGACGACGACGTCAAGCGCCTCGTCAACCAACCCGCTGGCTGGGTTCGCTAAGGAGCACTCGTGGTCGGGCTCTGGCCCGACCGAAAACAGAAGACGCATTGCTTGCGGGGCTAGTCTGGCGATGGATTCGTGGCGCGAGACAGTATTCGTGCCGAAGGGGAACCATGACCGACACATCCGACATGCACGCCAAGATGAAGCTCGCTACGAGCGAGGAAATCTGGAAGTCGGGCGGACCGGTCACGGACTGGGCAACGGACTACGACATTCGCGACGAGGGTTACGTCGAGAACCCGGTCCCGATCTGGGCTGAGATGCGTGACAAGTGCCCGATTGCCCACACCGACCGACTTGGCGGCTCGTGGAACCCGACCCGCTTCGACGACATACGTGAGCTCGCCAAGATGGTGCCTGAACTCAGCTCGCGACAACCCCTCGTAATGCCCCCAGCACCGAACGCCCCCGAGCTATCCCGTTACGAACAGGCGATTGCGGCAGCTCCAATCTCGGCTGACCCTCCGATCCAGACATGGACGCGACGCATGCTGCTTCCAGCGTTCGCTCCTCGGGCGGTCGCCAGCTATGGGGAATACACCGAATCCCTCTGCCATTCGCTGATCGATGGATTCATCGAGCGTGGCGAATGTGATGGGGCCGTCGAGTACTCACAGCAAATTCCGCCTCGGGTCATCGCTCATCTGATCGGGATCGACCCGGGCATGGCTGACCAGTTCGTCCATTGGGTGAACATGCTGCTCGGAGAAGGCCTCAATAAGCCGATACTGCGGATGGAGGCCCGCAACGAAATGCTGGCCTTCATTGCCGGTGAGGTCCAGAAGCGACTCGACGATCCCCAGGAAGACTTGCTGACGCAGCTGTTGTTCATGGAGCTCGATGACCCAAACGCCAAGATCACGCCTGAGGTCGTCGTTGGTGTCACCAACCTGCTGATCGTTGCTGGCATCGACACGACATGGAGCTCCATCGGCTCCGCCCTCTGGCACCTGGGCACCTATCCGGACGACCGGCAGCGCCTTATCGACGAGCCCGAGCTGTTGCCGACGGCGGTCGAAGAGTTCTTACGCTTCTATGCGCCTGTAACCATGGCACGGGTCGCGGATGTTGACGTTGATTACAACGGCGTCCACATCAAGCGCGGCGACAAGGTTCTGATGAACTTCCCGGCAGCGTGCCACGACCCTGAGCAGTTCGAGAACCCAGATGAATTCATCATCGATCGGGCGAAGAACCGTCACATCGCGTTCGGCTCTGGCATCCATCGATGCGCCGGCTCGAACCTGGCGCGCCTCGAAATGACCATCGCAATCCGGGTGTGGATGGAGCGAATTCCCGAGTTCCAGGTGCGCTCCGGCGAACCAATGAAGTGGGCTGGCGGCCAAGTCCGCGGACCTCGCATTATGCCGATGTCGTTCCCTGCCGGATAGAAGTGCTGATCGACGCATCAAAGCGGCGAAGCAGGCCTGTTTCTGCTGATTGTCATGACACCACAAACCAAGCGCCCAATTTCGTCTAGGTGATCCGCCTACGCATGTAAGGGCACCTTGGATTGCCACCAGGCGCGGATGGTTGTTGATGCGCGTGTTGGTCCGGACTCTTGGGGGTGCCGGGCCCTCGGTGGCTGGGGTGATGGGTCTGACCGTTAGCCCGCTGGCGGGCCACTGCGAGGACTACGTGAGACGCTCGAAGACCTTGTCGCGGTGCGGGTCGCCAGCTTGGCGCCTGGGCTCGCGAAGACGGGTCGATCCCCGCTTCGTTCGCGGTGGTGCCGTGGCGGCCTCACGTGCGATCAGCGTTCAAGGGCGGGCACGAGCAAATCGAGCAGCTCGGAAATGTCTGCCGGTTCGGGAGCTGCTTGCAACCGTAGATGGTGAGGGATGTTGCTGTACCGGTGAAGCAAGATTTGGGCGAGAACGGCTTTACGCCAGGCCGGATCACTGGCGTCAATATCGGCGCCGTACCCAGCGACGGCAGCGGCGAGTACTGATGCATCGCCGCGCGCTATGAAAATGGAGAGGGCCCCCCAGTCATAGGTGGGGGCACCCACCATTGCTGGTTCCAGGTCAAACACCCCAGCCAAGTGCCAGTCATCACCTTTGCGTGCGACGGTGATGTTGCCTGACGTCAGTTCAGTGTGCAGGAACACGCGATGGGGATCGGGTAACCACTCAGCTACAAGCGATTCGAGGTCGTGCAATAGCGCCGGGGAAACACCACCTCGTTGGCGGTGATGCGTGATCAATCCAGCCCGTTGGCGAGCAGTGAAGCTATCCCAATCACGGTCGACGCCGGTCAGGTCGTGCAACGACAACGTATGCATTTCTGCTGCGAATTCGCCGAGCTGATGAGCGATTCGACGGCGATCGCCCCGTGTCGTTTCGCTCCACACTAAATCGAGGGTTTCGCCCACAAGGCGGGTCATGACTACGTAGTTCCACCCCTCGATCTCACCGACCGCATCTATCCGCGGCGTGGGTGTGGTCGTCTCACCTTCCAGAAAGCGCAGGCCGCCAACTTCGGTGTCGTAGTGGCCGTGATTCCACGGCTCGAAGAACTTAATTATGTGACTCTCGGTCGCCCCAACGATCGCGGAGCCTTCAGGCAAAACAGTTGCAGGTCCGCGTAACCCGTGTATGTCACAGATCTGAGATAACGCTGGTGACCAAGCGCCTTGATCGGTTCTCAATGCCGTGACTTCTTCATCTGAGGTCGCGGCAGGAAGCAATCTCACCAACAACAGCTTAGACATCACAGCCCTGAGAGCTCTTCCCTTGGCATTGGTGCGTTGCTGGATCGCTCGTTGGTTCGCGTGCGTTCAACACCTCTTCTTTTGGTTCAAATGACTTTGGCGAGTTCGCCAAATGCGGCGATCAATCGCAGATGCGGGGCGCCACCGATTCCGAGTTCGTAGTGACCTTGGCGACTATTGCGGATGAACGGGTATCCGCGGATGACGGCTGAGGCGGTTCGGTCGCGTTTGAGGCCCCTCAATGACCAAAGACGTTCCTTGAGTCGACAGCGATCACCATCGATGATGACCTCGTCGGGCTCTCCGTGTGCTGTTAACGCTGAGGTGCGGAGGATCCTGACAGACGACGCTTCGATACAGCCTTGCCGACTGCTGAGGTCCTTGGTCAGTGCGACCTTGATGGCTCAAGCCAACAGTGCCGTTTACGGCGCTCGGCCGGCGCCGGACGCAACCGAGTCTTGCTCGGCCACTGCTCGCGGCCCGTTCTGAACCAGGTTGCAGATGTCGACCAGGATGCATTTTGTGGAACAACACGCGGGCGCTAACTTGCATACTGCCACTTAACCACTACCACTACTAGGGACGCCCCATGCCAGATCTCACCGATGTCAGGTCCTTCCTCGCCGAAGAGACGGGGCTTGCCACCGTTAGCACCGCTCAAGCAGATGGAAGGGTGCTATCGAGCATCGTGAATTGCGGTGTCATCGATCATCCCATCACTGGGGAGACGTGCGTGGCACTGGTTTCACGCGGCGCTGCCGCCAGGGTCGGACACGTACGCCGAGGCTCCGAAGTCACCATTGCGGCGCGTCGAGGCTGGGCCTGGGTTGGCGTGACCGGTCCAGCTGATCTGATTGGGCCCGGTGACGTTCCTGACTCGATGGACGTCGATTCCATTCGCGTACTACTGCGCGATGTCTACACCGCGGCCGGCGGCGTGCACGACGACTGGGACGAGTATGACCGGGCCATGGCTGAAGATGAACGTATTGCGGTGTTCGTCAGCCCACAACGAATCCTGGGCAATGGCCCATCTACATGACAAGCCAGCAGACGCCAGCGTCTGTAGCTAGTTTCGATGCCGGTCGGGCCCGCCTCACGTTGAGTATTGCCGGCCTCGCCGCCATGGCGACCTACCTGGATACGACGATCTTGTTCGTCGCCGGATTCAATCGCATATGGTGGCTTGTCGTCATCGGTGGCATCGCCACGACGCTCTGTGCGTTACCGCTGCGTACCAATCGAGCGAGTTAGGCGATCGTTACTGTGGACCCAATGAGCCCGAAACCAGACGCAATATCCTGGCGTTCTGCATGCCCAATTAGCACAGGCCTCGATGTACTCGGCGACAAATGGTCACTGCTCATCATCCGAGACCTCGTCGTGTTTGGAAACCGGACCTATTCCGAGTTTCGAGACTCGCCCGAAGGCATCGCGACCAACATTCTGGCGGCGCGACTCAAGCTCCTAACGAACCTCGACCTGATCGAACGGGTTGACCCCAACCGCGCCGCCCGCGGCAATGCGTTCCGGCTAACCGAGCGCGGCGCCGCGCTGAAACCAACTCTCGACGCGTTCTTCCAGTGGTCTCAGACTTACCTGGCTGATTTTCATTCCGATATGCACACCGAGCCAGCCACTCTCTAACCCAAGCGGCTCGGCTCCGAGTCCTCTTGGTCCAATCGTTGCGACAGGACGGTCGATCCGACCAGATCGCAGAACAGGACCGTGACCAGTCGGCGTTCGCCCGCCGCAGCGCGGGCCGGGACGACGTCATGAGTCGCAAGCCGAGAGCACCTTGCTGCGCCTGGCACAGGCCCAGGTGAATTCAGGTGTTCGAGTGCCGATCGGCTGATCTTGGTCGAGATCCCCGACCGCGACGTTGGACACATGGACCCCCGCCAGCCAAGCGTTGGCAGTACGCCAGCGTCAGGTGCCAGCGAGTGCGGCAACAACGGGAGCGAAGCTGTCGATGGCGTCAGACTGAACAGTCACATACGAGCCCTGCCAGCGTTCGCGTTGTTCGATGAGCTCTTCGGCGATCTGTTCGGCTGAACCCACGAGAGTGTGGGGGCTGGCCAAGATCGTTGCTGCGTCCATACCCATACCGCCGCCGACCTTTTCGGCTACAGCGTCACGATCATTCGTCACCATGGTGACGAACTTCAGAATACTGATCTCGATGGCGTCGAAGCGATCCCCAGCAGCGTCGCGTACCCAGCCGAGCTTCTCTTCAGTTGCATCAGCCGACATGGACTTCACCGCCTCGGGGCCAACAACACCTTCGCCGACGTTCGGGTTCACACCAACAATGTCGGCCATACGAGCCGCCGTCGACAGCACGCGCTTGCCGCCGCCACCAACGATGATCGGAGGGCCACCCGCCTGCACTGGCTTGGGAAACCCATTCATTTCGCTGATCGTGTAGTGATCACCTTCGAACGAGAACGCGTCGTCGCCCCACAGCCCGCGCAACACCTTGATGGCTTCAATCATGCGATCAATACGGATGCCCGCTCGATCATGGGTCATGCCCGTCTGTTCGTAGTCGCTCGTCATCCAGCCGGCACCCATTCCCACTTCGAGCCGCCCCTCGCTCAGCAAGTCGAGCGTGGTCATTTCCTTCGCCAGATATGCCGGATGGCGGAAATCGTTGGCGAAAACGAGCGTGCCAACACGTAATGTCTCCGTCACCGCAGCAGCGGTAGCGAGTGCTGCAATAGGGGCGAGCTGATCACCGAAGTGATCGGGCATGAGTAACGCTGAATAGCCAAGATCCTCGGCCTTCTTCGCAGTCTCAATCCACTCTGCAGAAGAACGTGCACGGGAGGCCATGACACCAAAGCGGAACGGACGAGTGTTTGCCATAACAGGATCCTAATAGGCGCGCCGGCGTTGCTATCAACACGTCGAAATGGCGCGCGGACAGCCCTGGAGACGAACAGAGCTACGTGAGCTGTGCCATAAGGGCAGTGTGCAAAATCGCCGCGGTCTCGCTTGGTGATAGGTCGCGGTGCCGGCGCAAGAAGTCGATGGAATCGAGCTGGGTCAGCAGATCCCCAGCGCTGAGGACATGCTGGCGTTGCTCGACTGCCAGGGCGGCGAGTTCAGGAGTGAACTGCAGAGCGAACTGATCGCGCATCAACTCACGGTTCAACGCAAGTTCCGCAGCCACTCGTGGATGACGAGCAGCATTCGCCACCGTCGCTCGATACGCCGGCCCCGAGATCTGGTGGACCCGCAGCCGCATGGCAACGAAGTCAGTGATCCGATCGATCAAGGGTCCCTCACCAATACCTGGCAGCAGTACCGCCTCGGCTACGCGCTCGCGGCTGCGGACGATGACAGCCTCGAGCAGCTCGACCGGGTCGGCAAAATAGCGATACAGCGAACGCAGCGATAACCCAGCGCGCTTGGCGGTCTGTTCGATGGTGGGAAATAGAGACTCTTCAACAAACATTTCGAGGACGACGTCGAGCACGTTGTCAATGTTGCGCTCGCGCCTGGCCACGCGGCCGTCAGTAGTTGCTGCCAGATCCGTCATCACCGTTAACGGTAGCAATATTGCTTCCGAGCACTAGCACCACTTCCATGACTTCGACGCGCAAACCTGGTTCTGCGGGAGTCCTGTTGTCACTCCACCCGACGTTCCCATCACTCATTCGGCGAGCACAATTTGCTGCCTGCTGAACGGGGAATTTTTCCGAGTGCACAATGTCAAGCGAGAGGCTTCGATGCCCGGATCATCTCTTCTTCGAAACCCTGGCGCTCGTACAACGACCGAGCACGTTCGTTCGCAACCATGACGTTCAGGCTCATCACCCTTGCGCCGCGCTCGCGTCCGTCTGCCTCGATCTCTGCCATCAGCTGCTGGCCGAGCCCATGCCCGTCCGCTGTTGAGTCGATCACGACGACTTCGAGATGGACCGCGCTTTGCCCAGTGAAGGAGTCTTCAATCATTGAGGCGACTGCGACACCCACGATCTGCTCGGTCTGGTCGACGGCAACCCGAACCCATGTCTGGGGACGGTCGCCCGCAGCCCACTCGGCAACAGCGACGCCGTCGTACCGCCATACGTCCTCGGTCGTTAGCCGGGCTGGCGACGGAAAGTCGGCTAGCCGCGGCAACAGCTGTTGGATCGCGGGAGCGTCCACGACATCGGCGGCTCTGGTCTGAAAGCTCGACATGCTCAGACAGTAGCGCTCGGGATTTGGGAGACATATGAGCAGGTTGGCCCCAGGGGTTGGTGGTCGCTGCACTTGCCGCCAAGATGATCGACGATGTCGACACAGCCTGAACTCACGGTTTCTCACACCAGCACGGTCACGCCCGACCAGATCGACGAACTGGGCCATATGAACGTGCGCTGGTACGGCGCAAATGCCGTCGCCGCAACCGCTTCGGTGTGCCAGCGTCTCGGTCTTGGTAGTCCAGCGCTGCACAGCACCTATACACGCCATCACCATGAGCAGATGGAGGGGAACGAGCTTGAGGTCCATAGTGCCGTTCTCGTCGGCGGCGCTCACCTTCGTTTCTTCCATGAGCTGCGCTGCCAGGCCACGAACGAGCTGGCAGCAACGTTCGTCCACGAACTGGATCATGCACAGATCGAGATGCCAGGCATCGAGCTTCCTGAATACGGGCATCCCCGCTCGATCGACCTGAACATCGACCGGCTCGCGTCTGCGCCCTCGCTGGGCGAGCTGCGCGACCGCGGTCTGGCCACCCGGATCGAGCGACAGGTCGACACCGAAGACTCGATGGATGCCGAGATAGTGCCTACATGGTTGACGAACAATCTGATTTGGGGCGGCGAGCGTCCCGATGGGTTAACCGACTGGATTCGTGACACCGCAGACGGCGATCGGGTGGCATTCGCAAGCATGGAAACACGGCTGCGAGTGGGGCGGCCGGTTGCCGTTGGAACCCGTATCCAGAGCTTCGGTGCAGTTATCGCGCTCGGTACCAAGATCTCGCAGGACCTGAACTGGGTCTTTGACCTGGACACCGAAGAACTGTTGGCTGTTGCCGAGACAGTCGACCTGGCCTTCAGCATCCCGAATCGCAGGTCGCGAGAGATCCCACCCGAGGTCCGTGAGCGAGAAGAAGCCCGCCTACACCCCGACCTGGGCTAAGAGAACGCCTGATGGTGCACGCCTCGCTCGCAGTTGTTTTGGCCAGGCAACTACGGTGACCAGATGTGCTTCGAAGTCAACCAGCAGTACTTCCACTTCAGCCGGATAGCCGACCCGGCCTCCGACTTCATCCTCTCGATGGGCGAAACCGCATGACTGCAACTTATGGCCACCCACTGGTGCTCGCCGGACAATACGGTTCGCCGTACAGCCTGAAGATGCGGGCCGTGCTGCGGTACCGACACATTCCCTTCCGTTGGGTGCTGCGAGACTCAAAATGGGACGATCTGCCAACACCGCCGGTGCCACTCATCCCGGTGGTCGTCTATCCAAACGAGGACGGCAGCCACGGCGAGGCGACGGTTGATTCGTCACCGCAGATCATGCGACTCGAGGGAGAGTTCGCGGGACGAAGCGTGGTGCCGAGCGATCCAGCACTCGCATTCATCGACTCATTGATCGAGGACTTCGGCGACGAGTGGGTCACCAAGGCGATGTATCACTATCGCTGGGCGTACAACGACGACATCGAAAAGGCCGGCAAGCTCCTGCCCATCTCACGCAACCTGCAGATGGGTAGCGATCAGCAACAGGAGATGTACGACTACATCACGACCCGTCAGATCTCGCGTCGTGAGCTGGTTGGATCGACCGAGCTCAACACGCCGATCATCGAGAGCTCCTACGAACGGGTGCTCGATATTCTGCAAGAGCAGTTCGCGACCCACGACTTCCTGCTCGGTGACCGCCCGGGCCGCGGCGACTTCGGCATCTACGGCCAGTTCACCCAACTGGTCAAGTGGGACCCGACATCCATGGCCCTCGCAGCAAAGCGCGCCATCAAGACGATCAACTGGACCGATCGCATGGACGACCTGTCTTGGCTGCCTGTCGAGGGCGACGACGGCTGGGTCTCACTCGAAGCACTTCCGCCAGCGACTCGCAAGATGCTCGATGAGATCGGACGGACCTACGCACCGTTCATGGTCGCTAATGCCCAGGCACTCATGTCGGGTGCGGACGAGGCCGAGTGCGAGATCAACGGCCAGACGTACCGACAAGGACCGTTCGCGTACCAAGGCAAATGCCTGAAGTGGTTACGTGACGAGTACACAGCCCTCAGCGATACCGACCGCGCCCGGGTCGATGCCGCCCTCGACGGCACCGGCTGCGAAGTGTTGTTCGCCTAGCGTCTGTCTCAACACACCATCACTTCAGAATCTCGGTTCGGGCTGTCATTGTCTCGACCTGGCCTCAGATGATTGGTGCGGCGCGACGGCAAACTACCTGTCGTACGATTCGCTGATGAGCAACGCTGGCTACACCTCGGGGTTTGGGCTTCCGGCTGATGTGCTATTCGATATCGAGCGATCTCGGCGCACACTGAGCAACAAGTGGTTCTTCGCTGGCACTCGGGGCGATATCCCCGAGCCTCGTGACTACTTCACATTCGAGGTGCTGCGCGATGGGTTCATGCTCATTCACGGTCCCGACGGTCAGATCCGCTGCTTCGTCAACCGATGCTCGCATCAGGGTGCACGGTTGCTGCAAAATGAGACGGGTTCTTGCCCGCCGAGCCTCGTTTGCCCGAATCATCAATGGTCGTACAACATTGGTTCCGGGGCGCTCCGGGCTGCGCCGGTCATGGGACCTGACTTCATGTCGACCAATAGTGCAGCCTGTTCGGGTCTCACCCAGATAGCCCTGCGGGAAGTCGCAGGAATGCTGTTCGCGTGTCTGGGCGACGATCCGAGCACCGAGGACCTCGATGAGATCACCAACGTCATCGGGCCTTACTCCGACCCGTTTGCTCTCGAAGCTGGTGGCTACAAGCTCGCCCATCACCACCGCGAAGTTGTGCCAGCAAATTGGCTGGTGGTCATGATCAACAATCGAGAATGCTGTCACTGCCGCCAGAACCACAAAGGCCTGCTCAACCTGTTCGACCCGTCAAGCTTCAATGGGGGCAACAGCGAGTCCTACGACCGCCTGTTCAGTGCTTCAGCCGCACGGTGGGATGGCCTCGGTCTGGCCTGGCATGAACAGGCCTTCGAGCCAAACGACTGCTGCCGTGTGGCCCGGTATCCCCTAGCTGAAGGTTTCTCGTCGATCACCTTCGATGGCCAGCCGGCATCGAAGAAGCTCATCGGTGCATGGGAATCGCACGATGCCTCGACATTGTCTATGTGGTTCAACCCCAACGCATGGGTGCATTTCACGTCTGACCACATTGCCACCAACTGGGTCTTGCCGATCGACGGCGAAACCTGCACCTTGTACTCGAGTTGGATCGTGCATGAAGACGCGGAAGAAGGCGTCGACTATGACGTCGACCATCTGACCGATGTCTGGCGAGTCACTAATGCCGAAGATGTCGGCCTCTGTAACTCGATGACACAAGGTGCCCGTTCGAGTTACTACCGGCCCGGCCCGTTCGCTCCCGATGAACAATTCTGCGTGCAATTCTGCGATTGGTACATGCGCTACTCCGACTAGCTCGACCACGCGCTATGGCTCGCATGGTCCTGTGGGTGCCCTCCGGCGACATCAGGCCAGCCGACGCACCAGAACTGATTACTGGCGGGACATTTCGGATTTGGCGGTGGCTTCAGCGTCCTTACGGGATCGTTGGCCGAGCTGGATCTCGACCTGATGCAACGTGCCTGTGAACGGGAACGTGTCGCCGTAGTGCAGCGATACCTGCGAGCCGAAGTCCATGCCGACACTGGCACCGAGTGATGAAATCATACGCATCATGAAAGGAAGATCAGTACTGCCTGCGGGTTGACCATCGATGGTCATCGACATGGTGCCGGTCGTGCGGCTATTGCGGGCGAAACTCACACCGAGCAGACAGTCACCCTCGGGCACTGGAATGTTGGACTCAAGCACGGTGCGCTCGTCGAACGAGTTGTAGTCGATGAACAGCTTGTTGTTCTGAACGAAGATCGAGATGCCCGAACTGGCGCTTCCCGTTGCCCAAATCACACCCTGGTCCCCTGCTGCACGGCTGACCGTCGCTGCCATGTCCCACGAGCGGCCGCCAGGTGATGGCGACGGATGCGACGGGATTGGCGACATCGGCGGTCGATAGACGTATTTACGGTCTAGGCGGTGCGGACCTTCGTCGCTCAGGTGCGGAGCGAACAGCTCGAACCCACGGTCATCAAGGGGAAGCACACCATTGGCTTCAGCTTCGCTCCACCACAGCTGGATCAGCTCGGTCAGCTTGTCGGGTACGTCGGCTGACAGGTCGTTGCACTCGGACATGTCCTCGGACAACTGGTAGAGCTCCCAGACGTCGTCTTCGAAGTCGACGCCGCTCTGGTGGCGAGAGACGGCCTTCCACCACACGCCGTCTTGTTCAACAATCACGGCTCGCGAACCACCGTTCTCGAAGTACTGAAGGGTGTTCGTTGCCGGCGCGGCCGCATCGGCAAGTGTCGACGCAAACGAGTCGCCGGTCACCGGCATTTGTTCAATGCCTTTGAAGACCTCGGGCGCACGCACACCAAGGATCTCGTAGATCGTCGGCGTGATGTCAGAGACGTTCACAAACTGGTTGCGCTTGGAGCCCGCTTGTGCTGCATCGACTCCAGCGGGCCAATGGAAAACCATGGGCACGTGCACGCCGCCCTCGTGGGTGTTCTGCTTGTACCACTTGAACGGGCTGTTTCCAGCCTGTGCCCATCCCCATGGATAGTTTGTGTGGCTGTTCGGGCCACCGATGTCTTCGATGTGTTCACCGATCTCGTCGGGTGCATCCAGCAGCCCGTTGAAGAACTTCATTTCGTGCATGACCCCGAACGGCCCACCTTCTTGCGAGGCGCCGTTGTCAGCGAGCACCACGAGGATGGTGTTGTCCAGTTCGCCCATGTCGCGTAAACCATCGACCAGACGGCCAATTTGATCGTCGGTGTGATCTAGGAACGCCGCAAAGGCTTCTTGCAGGCGGCACGCAAACTTCTGATGCGCCTCCGGCACGTCGTCCCATGCTTCGACACCGGGATTCCGTGGTGCCAGCTGTGTGCCCTGGGGGATTACGCCCATTGCCATCTGGTTGTCGAACCAGCGTTGACGGATGACGTCCCAGCCTTCGTCGTAGCGACCCCGGTACTTGTCGAGATAGACCTGCGGCGCCTGGTGCGGAGCATGCGTTGCGCCAAAGGGCACATAGGCGAAGAAGGGACGATCAGGCCGAATGCCCTTACTGTCGCGCAACATCAACAGCAGCTGATCGATCATGTCCTCGCTCAGGTGATAACCCTCGTCAGCCGTCGCTGGTGGCTCGATGCGATGATTGTCCGAGATCAGCTCAGGATGGAACTGGTCGGTCTCACCCTCGAGGAAACCGTAGAAACGGTCGAAGCCACGGGCCAGCGGCCATTGGTCGAATGGTCCCGCCGATGAGATGTCTTGTGTCGGAGCCAGGTGCCACTTGCCCACGCAGTAGGTGCCGTAGCCCTCGGATTTGAGCACCTCGGCGACCGTGGCCGCGTGGTTCGAGATGTGGCCGAGCTGGTTCGGGAAACCAGTGCGCCAATTTGAGACGCCACGCATGCCAACGGCATGTTGTGAGCGCCCAGTGAGCAGCGACGCACGCGTCGGTGAGCACAACGGCGCCACATGAAAGTTCGTGTACTGCAGGCCGTTCGCTGCCAGCGCGTCGACATTCGGCGTTTCGATATCTGAACCGAAACATCCGAACTGGGCGAAGCCCGTATCGTCGAGCAACACGATCACCACGTTCGGAGCGTCTGCACCTGGATGTGCCGGGCTCTCAAAATATGGCTCGCTATCGGCGAGTGTCCGGCCAACGGTTCCCTTGAAGTTCTGAGTTGTCAGTGGTGCGGCCATAGTCGCTCCTTCATATCTACTGTCCATCCGCAAGGCGCCCGGACATAGGTTCAGACGGTGATGGTGGTCAGGTCGTCGCCGATGATGACCTCGCCGTCGTAGTGCGCTGCCGCTCGCTCAATCCACTCGGGATACTGCTCGGGCGTCGGCGCTGGCACCATGTGCGTGAGGGCAAGCCGCTTGGCACCAGTGCGTGCTGCGGTCTGCGCTGCTTCGGTCACGTCGGCGTGGTAGTCCAGGATGTCCTGCAGCATGACGTTGGGGATCTTCTCGACAATGTCCTTGCGAATAACGGTCTGCACGTACACGTCAACGTCGGCCGTCAACTCGTCGACGCCATCACACGGCAGCGTGTCGCCCACGAGCGCAGCGGTCGAGCCCTCGTGCTCGAAACGAAAGCCGATCGTTGGGTGAACCGGCGCATGCATCGTTGCCGCGGTGGTGACACTCACATCGTTGATCTCGAAGGAGTCGCCGGGCTCGAGTTCGGTGACGTCAACCTTGGGACCTTCAGTCAGCGACGCATGGTGCGCCATGCGGTAACCGACGTCGAACTCAAGGGCATGCAGTTGCCGCTTCACGAACTCGGCCGTGCCCGGGGGCCCGTATACCTTCAGCGTGCCGCTGCCCTGGGTCATGACCCAGTGCATCGTCATGATGTCGTTCAAGTCGCAGATGTGATCACTGTGTAAATGGGTAATGACAACTGCCGCCAACAACGGCGGCATCGAGCCCGCACCCGCCATGCGCATGACTACGCCCCGGCCGCAGTCGACCAGGATGTGGGTGTCGCCGGCCTTAACGAGCGTCGAAGGGCCAGCGCGGTTGGCATCAGGAAGCGGCGACCCGGTTCCGGTCAAAACTATGTCCATGTGTAGCGATGCTCCTGCTAGGCGAGCGACAGCAATACAGGTTCTGCCACGAACACCCGCATAATAATACACCCACGAAGAGCTGTCCCAAATCCCGAGCGCCACCGCTCACCTAGGGTGACAAGATGGACCTGGAGACGATGCCCGAGGATTGGATAAGAGCGCTGGCGGTCGTCGCACACCCCGACGACATGGAGTACGGCGCAGCCGCGGCGGTCGCCCGCTGGACCGCCCAAGGTAAGCAAATTACTTATGTGCTGGTGACCGATGGCGAAGCCGGAATCGCAACCATGGATCCCGCCGAAGTTGGACCGCTGCGGCGAGCAGAACAGATCGCCGCCTGTCGGACAGTCGGTGTCGACAACGTCGATTTCCTAGGTCTTCCCGATGGCCTCGTAGAAGAAGGGCTCGCGTTGCGAGCTGCACTGTGTGAACCCATTCGCCGACTGAAGCCTGACGTCGTCCTATCCATCAACCACCATGACTCGTGGGGCGGACCGAGCTGGAACCACCCCGATCACCGAGCGGTCGGTCGGTCTCTACTCGACGCGGTCCGCGACGCCGCAAACCCCTGGATCTTTCCGGATGCTGGTGATCCATGGGATGGCGTGCGTTTCGTCGCGTTCTCAGGAAGCCCGCACGCGACCCACGGCGTGGACATCACCGCTTCCTTCGATGCTGGCGTCGCGTCGCTCGCGTGTCACGCCGTCTATCTTCAGAACATCGGAGGCGACATGGCATCGCCCGACGAGTTCCTGCGAGGCGGCGCCATCGAAGCGGGAGAAGCACTCGGCGTGGAACTGGCCGCCAGCTTCGAAATAATCGGATAGCTCGCCAGTTGCACGGTCAGTGCACTACTCGTCGAAGCCGACGAAGCTGACGACGTCCTCGTTAGGCACGCGGCGAGAGACGACGCTGTTGGCAACGAACTCGTCGTTGGGCCAACCCATCGCAACACACGTCATGATGACTTCGTCTTCAGGGATGTTGGCGTGCTCACGCACCACCGATGACTGCATGATGCCCTGGCCGTTGATCACGCAGCCAAGCCCTTTGGACGTCGCCGCGAGCACAAGCCCATAAGTGGCTGCACCGCAGTCGAAGTGACCAACGGTGTCGTCGGCCAAATCCTTATCGATCGTCACGACGACCGATACCGGAGCATCGAACTGTCGAAAGCCGCGCATCACCCAGTCTTGGCGCCGTTCCTTGTCCTCGCGTTCGATGCCCATCGCTTCGAACAACTGCACGGCGATCGCAACCTGACGATCGCGATGAACACCTTGGTAACCATGGCCAGACATCTTGATCTCGCGATCAACAGCAGCCCCGGCGAGCATGCGTTCGGTATTGCCCTCACGAATCAATTCGAGCGGTGCACCCGTGATTGCGTGGAAGTTCCACGGCTGAGTATTCATCGACGACGGCGCCCGTTTGGCGATCGCGATGATCTCCTCCATTAGTTCCCGTGAGACGGGGTCAGGCTTGTACCCACGGGTACTGCGCCGTGATTCAACCAGTGTTTCGAAGTCCACGACTTCACCTTTCAAAGTTTGTGCTCCGCCAAGCTAGCCAACCAGCCCAGTGAGCAACCTCATCGAACGTGCATCACTTGACACATGTGCCAAGTACGTGTCTCAAGTGTTCAGCTGTTAGCGAAGTCGATGCCGCGGTAGTCGTCGGCGGCCGCCTCGGTGATGATCTCGGTGTATTTGGGTCCGCCTCCGTTGTAGACGTTGTACCGCATGTTGCCGTACTCATGGCCGTCCAGGTTCGAGTTGTATCCCGTGATCCAGCCTTTTGACTTACGGAGCAGAAGCGGTTCGTACATCGCGACCACGTGATCGAACCACTCTTTCTCGGCCTCGCCGGTGGCCTCGAAACGGGTGTGGCCTTCTTGCCAGAGATGTTCCAGGAGTGGCGTGGTCCAGTTGATCGATGTCTCGACCGCTCGTGGGAAATTTGTGGCCGCGATCTGGGGACCAGCAAGAATCGCCAGGTTCGGGAAGCCGTGCACGAGCAGACCCATGTAGGTGACCGGGCCATGTGACCATTTGTCACGTAGCTTCTGGCCACCGACGCCGGTGATATCCATCTTGTCGAAAGCACCGGTGAACGCGTCGAAGCCGGTGGCGTACACGATCACATCGAAGTCAAACTCGGCGTCTGATGTCTTCAGCCCAGTGGCGGTGATCTGCTCGATCGGTGTCTCGGCAGAGTCGATCAGCGTCACGTTGTCACGGTTGTAGGTCTCGAAATAGTTCGTCTCGAGCGGAAGACGTTGCACACCGAAGCCGTGATCCTTGGGGATGAGGCGCTCGGCAAGCTCGGGATCGTCGACCCGTTGCCGGATGCGGTCAGCAACGTAGGCAGCAACCTCGGCGTTGGCCTCTTCGTCCATGAAGATCTCGATGAAGTTCTGCAGCCACAGAGCGAAACCAGGCTGGTCGTACAAATCGTCCCACAGCGCAACCCGCTCTTCACGTGACACGTTGAAGAACCCTCGCCGATCTGGTGTGTGCTCGAACCCACCTGGCGACCGGGCGCATTGTTCGAAGATGTCGTCGTAGCGGCTACGGATGTCGGCCATCTCTTCGTCAGAGATCGGACCGTTGCCCAGTGGTACGGCCCAGTTCGGTCGGCGCTGGAAGACGGTGAGATGCTCGGCTTCCTTGGCAACCTCGGGAATGAGCTGAATGGCTGTGGCCCCTGTGCCAATCACAGCGACGCGCTTGCCGCTCAAATCAGGGGCAGGGTCGGGCCATTCGAACGGGTGGAATGATTCGCCGGCGAAGTCGTCCATGCCTTCGAAGCGAGGCAAGGTCGGCACCGACAGCACACCAAGCGCCGCCATGACGAACCGGCAAGTGAGCGTGCGCCCATCGCGAAGCGAGAGTCGCCAGACGTG
>Ga0307985_10000328_pt1 | contig 28543 bp, 27 predicted proteins | sample EllFjometageno80_FD_203155 | JGI IMG/M metagenome (GOLD analysis project Ga0307985, IMG submission 203155) | Marine microbial communities from Ellis Fjord, Antarctic Ocean - #80 | ecosystem: Environmental > Aquatic > Marine > Unclassified | place: Southern Ocean | collected 2014-10-09 | reverse complement strand
GCGTTGGTCGCATCAAGTCGAAAGTCGGGTATGGTTGTGGAGTATGCTGGGGGTGTCTTCAGTTTTAAGAGCGGGACCACGGGTGATGCGTCTAGCATCAGAATTATAGCGTCAAACAATGGCGCTCCTCCGCCAGTGCTCACTACGGGTGGCGCAATGGCGGTTTCTTTATTTGGTTTGGATGGGGTGGGTACCACCGTTGCTGAGCTTACACAGGAAACGAAAGCCTCCCTATCATTAGTAGAAAACATCCCTACTGTACGTGGCCAGACATCAACACCAGCGACACTGACAGGCAATGCGATGGGCGTTGACGCTACTCAAGCGTTTAACGTTACCGCTGCAAACCAAAGCGTCACTGTAGTTATCGACGGCATTACACAAGCTGTCCAGCTAGCTCTCGGTCAGTACAATATCGACACCTTTACGACCGAATTTCAGAAGAGAATCAATCTGATGGCGGATGCTAATGGCAAGACAGTTAGTAACGTAGTGGTCGCTTTTGATGCAGTTAAGTCGGCGTTGACAATTAAGGGCTCTACAGCGAGCTCTAAATCATTCATTCAGGTTATCGGCAGCCAGGACTTCGGACTCTCAGACGTCGCGGTTGCATTCGGCAAGAGCTCTCAATATGCAAAGATTGATTCAGACAAGCTTAACGGAAGTAACCTGTATGTGACTCAAGACGTGGCTACAGGTCAATGGAAAGAAAGCGTTGATAAAAGTGATTTTGATGCCGGCAACCTCCCTTACTGGACGCCAATATTTTTAGATCGGGGTGAGATTACTTTTAATAGTTCAGGGTCGTTAGTTTCCCCTCAAGCAAAATATGAGCTCGAAAGTATAGCCACGACGGGAAATACTGTAAACATAGCGTATACCGGCAGTACTCAATATAACGCTGCATTTGCAGCGATATCTCAATCGCAGAATGGTGCTCCTGAGGGAGATCTTAATGGGATTAGTATCGCCGAAGACGGGCTTATTGTGGCCAGTTATTCCAATGGTGCACAAAAATCGCTGGGTAAAATCGTGATCGCGAACTTTAATTCCGCATCAGGGTTAAAGCAGCTTGGAGATTCGTCTTGGACAGCGACTGCGGAGTCGGGCGAGGCTAGACTCGGTGAGGCCGGCGCAGCTGGTTACGGAACAATCCGTGCAGGTTCTAAAGAGCGTTCAAACGTGGACTTGACCACTGAGTTAGTTGACTTGATCGCGGCGCAACGTAACTTTCAGGCAAACGCTAAGGCGATTGAGACTAATAGCGCCATGACTAGCGCGATTATAAACATCCGCGGTTAGGCTTAATTTTTAGGAGAATGGATCAATGGATAAACTAGTATTTACAGCGTTGAGTGGGGCCAAGACCGGCACGGTTCAGCGGACTATGTTGACCAATGATCTCGCTAATATTTCTACTGCCGGATTTAAGAGAGCATCATTTCAGCGAGCTATTCCAGCGCAGCTAGACGGACCAGGTTTTCCTGTGCGGTTTCAGCCGATAGTGGAAAATAAGAGTGACTTAATCAATCTGGCCCCCGGAACTAGAATGGATACTGGTAACCCGCTTGATGTAGCTTTTAATGGTGAAACGGTACTCGGCGTCTTGGGTGAGCAGGGAGAAATAGCCTTCACTCGGCGCGGGGATCTTCGTGTGTCAGAGCTTGGGTTTATTGAAACTGCAAATGGTTTCTTAGTTGCTACAGAAGATGGGGGGCCATTAACTGTGCCTGCCGGAGGTAGCGTAAATATAACCCCTGATGGCACAGTATTTTTTAATGCAACGGTAGCAGACGCTGCGGGGGTAGCGGCGCCAGTAGCAATAGGCCAGCTTCTAATGAGAGATGCATCCGGGACAACACTACAAAGACGGTTAGATGGCTTGTTTGAAGAGATTGGAGCTAATGGAGCTGGAGGTGATATCGCACCGGGCCCAGAACCTGTCTCATTAAGCTCCGGATCTCTTGAGGGTAGTAACGTGAACCCGGTCGAGGTATTGGTAAGTCTTATGGATTATTATCGGTCGTTTGAGACCCAGATGAAAATTATTAAAAGCGCTGAAGAGTTAGATCAGTCTGGCGCTCGACTCATGCAGTCGAGCTAACTAACAAAGTAGATTTAAAGGAAAAAAAATGGACGCTTCAATGTGGGTTGCAAAGACTGGCTTGACTGCTCAGTCAACCAGAATGACAGTGATTGCGAATAATTTAGCTAATGTAAATACCATTGGCTTTAAAAAAGACCGTGCAAATTTTGAAGACCTGTTGTACCAAAGAATTTCGCAACCAGGAGCCCAAGCTGATGTTCAAGCAGACGCTCCTACAGGCTTAATGCTTGGAACAGGAACGCGCGTGGTATCAACTGAAAAAATACACAAACAAGGGAATATGATTTCAACGGAAAACTCTCTTGATTTGGCTATTGCCGGTGATGGTTTCTTTCCTATCCAGCAGGCTGATGGAACTATCTCCTATACCAGAGACGGTTCTTTTAAGCTCTCTAGTCTGGGCGCTATAGTCACCGCGTCAGGAGAAGCAACCATCCCTGCAATTAATATTCCTCAAGATTCTACAAGTATATCAGTGGGTAGAGATGGCACTGTGACTGTTGAGCTTGCGGGCGGCGGTGGCGCCGTTCAGGTAGGTCAGCTTCAGATTTCAAGATTTGTAAATAATGCGGGTCTAATGGCGCAGGGCCGTAATCTGTATGCAGAAACGAATGCAAGTGGGCCGGCTATTGTCGGTGTCCCAGGAGATCAGGGGGCAGGAATGATCACGCAAGGGTCCTTGGAAGCCTCTAATGTCAATGTTGTAGAAGAAATGGTCAACATGATTGAGACTCAGAGAGCTTATGAAATTAATTCAAAAGCGATCTCTGCTGCTGACGGCATGCTTAGGTTCCTAAATCAAAATCTCTAGTATTAACATAGGATTAGTTAAGTTATGAAACCTTCTGCTTTAGTGATTAGTCTGATTAGCCTGATTTCAGTTGGGTGCTCTTCTACGCGATTTGCTCCGTCGACTGGGCTGGACGAGTTTGAGATGACCTATCCTGAGCCCGTTTCTTTGTCTTCACAAAGAACCGGGTCTATCTTAGACAATGGGTCTAATCTATATCCAGCGGGCCGTGCCTATTCGGCGGGAGCTGTTAGGGTGGGGGATATAGTCACAATTTTGCTTGCTGAATCTGCACAAGCTTCTCGCGTGAATGGTTTGTCGACAGAAAGGGTATCAACTAACACCATTACGCCTGGCGTGTTCCCAGCAGATACTCTCTTCGACGAGTATGCGAATCTTGCAGATTTGGGCTCCACTATTAGTAGTACGGGTAATGGCACCGCCGGGCAATCTGCCTCACTAACTGGAAGTGTTTCCGCGGTCGTGGTCGAGGTAATGAGTAACGGTAACTTAGTTTTATTTGGAGAGAAGCAACTAGAATTGAATGAGGGAAGTGAATATATCCGAGTTCGCGGAGTAGTGAGGCAGGAAGATATTCAACCGAATAATACTGTATTGTCACGCCGACTCGCGAACGCTCAATTTTCTTATAGTGGGGCAGGGGCATTAGCCCGTTCAACTAAAGTGCCACCAATAACAAATATTCTATTTAATCTATGGCCTTTTTGAGGGTCAGGGAAATTATAACCATGCATTCACGTTTTACTAAAATAGTATGCTCGCTTCTAGTCATGATATTGGCTTCTAGCACGAGTCACGCAGACAGAATTAAAGACATTGTTGATGTCGCTGGTGTGCGTAGCAATCAACTTCTCGGATATGGCCTCGTTGGTGGACTATCGGGGACTGGAGATGGCAGAGACTTAAGGGTAACCGGCCAAAGCCTAACATCCCTTTTATCGGGGCTTGGTGTGAGTGTTGACGGGCCAGTTTCCGAGTATGACCTGGGCGACAATATTGTCAGACTAGCTGAGCAACAAGCGCAGCAGCCTCTTCAAACGGATAATCTTGCAGCTGTTTTGGTAACAGCGGAAATTCCTCCTTTCGCAAAACCGGGCCAAAGAATTGATGTAAATATATCTACTGTAGGCTCCGCTGAAAGCTTACGTGGTGGCAATTTAATTTTGACCGAACTACGTGGTATTGATGGGCAGGTATACGCGTTAGCTCAAGGGCCCCTTACCGTGACTGGGGTTTCGGTAGATGCTGCCGGCAGCAGCATTCAAATAGGGGTTCCAACTTCGGGAAGGATTCCTAACGGAGCTATTGTGGAGAGGTTGATACCTTCGGCCTTTGAAACTACAGAGAACATCATTTTGAACTTGCGTGATTCTGATTTCAGTACATCTAATGCGATAGCCAATGCTATTAACGATGTCTATGGAGTTGGTACGGCAACCTCTTTAGATGCTGTATCAGTTGTTGTAAGGGGCCCGCAGGATATGTCTCAGAAGGTCGCATTCTTGAGCGACATTGAATTGCTGGAAGTCGATGCAGGAGACCCTGTTGCCCGAGTTGTAATTAATTCTCGTACTGGGACGGCTGTTATAAATCGGGCCGTTAGAGTCGGAGCGGCTGCTGTTTCTCATGGCACATTAATGGTTCGGGTCGACGCGTTTAACGAGGTAGTTCAGCCAAACGCTTTTGGTGATGGTGATACGGCTGCTGTTCAAAATGCTGACATAACGGTAACGGAAGGAGATAATAATATGTTTCTCTTTGAGCCTGGCATTGAATTACAAGAAATTGTTGATGCGGTAAATCAAGTTGGCGCATCACCGTCGGCGCTCATAGCGATATTAGAAGCGCTAAAGAGAGCGGGAAGTCTTAAAGCTGAATTAGTGGTGATTTAAATGGCGGGAATAGAAAACTTTGTAGCGAGTAGATATGACTTTCAGGGGCTGGCAAGCCTTAAGTCTGACGACTCGAATAGCCTGGAAAAAGCTAAAGAAATTAATGCGAAGGTTGCTGCTGAATTTGAGTCGATGTTTTTAAAGCAATTAACAGACTCTATGCGTGCCTCGTTAAAACCTTTTAAGAGCGATCTAATAAACAATGACTCGATGGAACTCTTTGAAGGCATGTTCTATGACGAGGTGTCCTATAAAATCGCCCAGTCACAAGGACTTGGGCTAGTTGATTGGCTGAATGACATTTCAGAAAGACAAGAGCCAAAAGCAGGCTTAATATCAGAATACTCAAAGGCTCTAAAATAGTTTATAAATCCTTATTTTATAAGGAAGAGATGCGGTGTTAAATAGTTGATTATAAATATTTACTGTCAAATCTATTTTTTTAAAAAGTGTGATTAATATAATAGAAATTGCTGTAATTGTATTAATGTATTTGAGAGTAGATAGATCGAAAGCAACGACTTAAGTGAAAGCTACTTAGTACAAGTTTAATATTTTGAAGGTGATGAATAACTACAATGGGTGACTTACTTAACATAGGAGCAGCAGCTACCGAGCTATATAGGCAGGCGCTTTCTACAGTGAGTAATAACATTGCTAACTTGAATTCAGATGGATATTCGAGGCAGGAAGTTAGAGCCGAAGAAAGTATACCTACACTTGCTGGTGTTAGTTACTTAGGGTCGGGAGTTAACTCAAAGGGAGTTTTTCGTTCATTTGACGAATTTGGCACATCTAATGTCCGTATAGCTACTAGTAAGGTTAGTGAGCAAGAGCCGCTAATGCGCTATACCGATAGATTGGTTGATCTATTGGGCTCAGAGGAAGGCAGCCTAAGCGCTGGAATTAGTCGGTTCTTTTCTGCCACATCTAACCTGACGGGAAACCCAGCAGAAGAGTCCTTCCGGCAAGAATTTTTGATGTCATCAAATTTTTTAGCGGGTCGATCTAAGGCGATCGGTGCAGAGCTAGCTAGCTTGGAGCTAGAAATAACTAACGAGCTGAAAACTCAGTTCGCAGAGCTCAATAAGACGGCAGCAAGCTTGGCATTAGTTAACAAAGAGCTAACAAAAACGGCTCTCGCAGGAAAGCAGTCACCCATGCTCTTAGATCAGAGAGATTTTCTGCTAAAAGAAATGTCAATCTATACCAGTCTAGATATTGACATAGATAAGAGTGGCAGAGCCCTTGTTAAGTTAGCTGGTAGTAGCGATGTTATGAGATTTGTAGACGAGAAAAAGTCTTACATGTTAGATCCGAAATTTTCCGATGTAGCGGGAGGGCCGATAGCTATAATGCTTGACTCTTACGGAAAGAATCTCAATGTGGGAAACGTACAAAGTGGCTCTATAGGTGGCACCCTAAATTTTCGTAATACTATATTCGAACCACTGAGGGATGATCTAGATATCCTTGTAACAACAATCGGAACGTCGATTAATAATATTCATAAGCAAGGCCTTAACAAAAATGGCCTAGTCGGGGTAGAGTTATTTGACCTTACCCCTAGGTATAAAATCGTAAATGCGGGGGACAAAACACTATCAACCGCAATCTCAGTCTCAGCACCTACCGATACTCCAGAAATTAATATCAGGGCTACTTGGGAAGCGAATAAGAGTAGGTGGTCGGTAACCGAGCTTGCGACTAATGCTAGTTCTTATGTGCCGAGAAACTCAGCAAGTGATAATGGATTTATCTTTAATAATGTAAGCATATCTGCAAATGCGACTTTACAGAATGGTCAATCATTCCTAATAAGGCCGGACCTGCGTGCTATTGATAACATTCAGGTGTCTGTTTTGAATACAGCGCAAATAGCAACAGCGGATAGATTGCAAATTGAAGGTGCTATTGCTAATTCAAAGGAGGCTGAACCGTCTTTGGATTATGACAAGCGAGCGCTAGCGTTAAATGGCCATGCAGCATTTGATACAGGAACTATTCTAGGTGTAAGACAGACTAAAACTTTTAGTACTAATACAGTAGAGCCGGCCCTATTTATTCCGCGTGACGTTGGTGGCTTCACTGTAAGCATTCAGCCTGCATTTACTGATGATCAACAGATTCAGCTTTTCACCTCAGAACATAATCACTTGGTAGGATCAGACACTCTGGTAGCTGGTTTTAAAGCAGGCGTTGCGACGGCGAATTCTATAGAAGCAGGTACGGAATTCATAAACGATTATGTAAATAATCAGGGTGTGACAGGTTATAAAGATACCACGATAACTCTTGGAAGCTATGCCAACAGCAAGAGGCTTTCTTTTCCAGTTCCGGTTCAAACAAATGGCACTGGGGCCCCTGTAGCGGCCATTGCCGCCAATAATTTAACACTCAATGGTGTTGATTTATCGGTCCTTAATATCCCAGCCAATTCGACATTATCAGCTGCTAATGTGGCGGCATGGGTAAATAATGGAGCGGGTGCTGCCGGGTCGGTAACAGGGACAACGGGTGTTACCGCCGTGGCGGATAACACGCTTAGGTATAAATATAGCGACTTAGATTTAACGAGAAAGCTGTCTATCAATGGAGTGACTGTCGTTAATGCTGGAGTACCAGCGAACCTAGCTGCGTTTGCTGCCCTAATAAATGCAGCAACATATCCTGGGGGAAGCGAGGTGGAGGCGGTAGTGCACCCCAATGGAGAGATTCTTATTCGTCCTACTCCTGCGAATGCAGGGAAGAATATCGTGTTGGGAAATCCAACTGCAGGGCAACCCACTAACTTTTTGAGTGAAGCCAATAGAACCGTCATCGGCAGTGTGGAGTACACAAATACCGGTGCTGTCGTGGCAAAAGGCACTAACATCAATTTTGGGTTCAAGAATCATGGTGCAGGAGTGGGTAAGGCGACCGATTTAAGCCGACTCGGTTTAGCGACATCTATTACATCAAGCACACGCTTGGATGACGACTTCCTTGTTTATGTTACGGGCGCGGTCACTGATGTTGATATTCGATATGATGTTCAGGCTAAGCCGGTGCTTCCCGAGGTATCTATGGAGCCGCCCTTCTCATTGACTTTTCTATCTCCAACTCAGGTGCAAATTACTGATACAAACTCTGGCACTATTATGGCCAAGAAAAACTATGCCTGGCCAGGTGGTGTTCTGGTGAATGATGTGAAAGTTGCTTTTGAGGAAGCTCCTACGACTGGTGACGTATTTACTATAAAGCCTAACGAGGGAGCCATAGCAGATAATGGTAATATAAAACGTATGCTTGCGGTTAAAGATATCGGAGTTAATGGAGATCAAATTCCTATACAAAAGTATATTTCTTTAGTTTCTGATATTGGCAACAAGCACCATCTTGCTCTAATGTCATCTGAGGCATTAAAGGTAGTCAAGGATGATGCGCAAGCACTTCTGGAAAACACGACTGGAGTCACTCTGGATACAGAGGCGGCAGATTTAATTCGCTACCAACAATCTTATCAAGCTGCAGCACAAATTATTAAAGTATCGCAAGACATATTTGCTACTTTGTTAGCAGCTTCTAGATAATTATTTTTACTTAACGAATTTAAAAATATGAAAATATCAACTAGTCAATATTTTACAACGATGAATAATCTCATGACTGAGCAGCATGGTAAGATAGCTAAGCTTCAGGCACAGCTTTCCGTTGGGAGAAAAAATGTAACTCCAAGCACGGATGTAAAGGCGACAACTTCATCGTTAAAATTGTCGGATGTAATATCGCAACAGCAAGATGACATTGCTAATTTGAAGAATGTTAATGCCGGTTATAAGGAAGAAGAAGCCGTCATGATGTCTATGTCGAACATGATGATACGTATGCAGGAAATTTCCATAGCCGCAAGGTCTGATACATATGCTAGTAGTGATATAGATATCTTTGCGATCGAAGTAGAAGGGTACATGGATGACATTAGGGGGTTGGCTAATTCTAGAGATTCAAATGGACACTTTATGTTTGCTGGAACAAAGGTTACTACGCTTCCATTTACTAAAAACGCTGCAGGAACCGTTATCTATAACGGAAATCAGACAGAACCAAAGCTTGAACTAGATACCGGATATAAACTACCTTTGAGCATCTCCGGCAATAAATTGGCGGGCGTCATTACTAGAGGGGCTACAAAAATTGATATGTTCCAGGTTATGCAGGACTTTGTGACGGCGCTAAAAGCCAACAATAAAGTAGGAGTGGATACGGCTATCGACGAGCTTAAGGTCGTATCAAGTAATCTTAACAAAAATTTAGTGGATAATGGCTTGCGGCAAAATCTTGTTGATCAGAGGCGGGATATAGGTGAGGGCAAAATCTTAATCTATAAGGGTCTGCTGTCTGATGCGCAGGATGTAGATTATGCCTCAGCTATCACGCAACTCTCATCAGATATGCTCGGGCTAGAGGCTGCGCAAAGTACCTTTGCGAAGGTTTCTCAGCTGTCGCTATTCAGTTTTCTGAGATAATTTATCATGGCAGCTGATGCATCTATAGGTAGCAAAATCACACAGGCCTTGAAGACCGGCTCTGGTGTTGATATTTATGAACTAGCGACCAGTCTTGCAGATGCTGAGTCGATGACGCAGATCGATATAGCTACGAAGAAGAAAGAAGAAACGTCAGTGTCTATTTCTGGCTATGGTGTTCTTAAGGCCAGTGTTAATGCTTTAAAGTCAAGTTTGGCATCATTGCAAGATAAAGATACTTTGCTAACCAAGTCGGTTTTTACCTCAGATGCCGATAAGACTACCGCAGTAATTAGTGCGCAAACTAATGCGACTGCCGGAACCACCAAATTAGAAGTAACTTCATTGGCTCGGCCACAGCAAAATGCGATAACAAATGACGGTAATGAATTCACCTCGCTAGCAAGCTCGCTTGCTAGTAGTGATTTTACAATCAACTTAAAAGTACCCCACAACACCAGTGGCAGCGGTACAACTGTAACTGTTAGCAATCGGACCCCTCAAGGGGTTATAGACGCTGTAAATAGTGTAACTGCCACTACGGGTGTCAAAGCTCGCGCTGGCATTATAGGGGCATCTGGATCAAATTTTAAAATAGTACTAGAAGGTAAAGAGGGGGCAGCAAATAGTTTTGCGTTTAGTAGTAGCTTGTCCGGTACCAGCGAGCTGGAAGGTGGAGCTATAGGTGACAAAACCCAAGCTGCGGAAAATTTAGCAGTTGAGGTCAACGGTTTGGCCTTTAATCGTGATAATAATTCGCCGTCAGATCTTATCGCGGGTGTACAACTTAATATAAAGGAAACAGGTGATACTAATATTGTGGTCGGTGAGAGCGCAGATTCACTAGAGACGTCCTTAAAATCAATGGTTGATGCTTATAACAGTTTGTTAGCGGTGTCGGACTATTTAACTGGGGAAAGTGATGAAGAGGACGAGGTGGCGGGCTCCTTGTCAAAAGACAGATCCACGGTGAATGGGGTATTGACTAAGGTGAGGAGTCTGATTGGTTTGACCTCATCGACTGCCTCTAATGGGTTTACTACTCTCCGAGATATAGGTATTAGCACTAGTGTAAGTGGTAAGATTTCCCTCAAAGCAACAGAGTATGCAGCAGCAATAAAGACGAATTTCTCTGATATTAGGACGATGCTAACTGGTGATACTAATGACCAGACTGCTCTAAGCGGCTTAGATAAAGGGCTGGTCTTGGATATGAGTATCATACTAGACTCTATTGTAAGTGATGCTGGTACAATAAAGGTTAAAGAAACTAGTGTTGGGAAAAAAGTGGTGACGTATGAAAAAGAATTATTAGTGTTACAAGATCGTTACGACAGCATAAAATCTCGCTATCTAAAGCAATTTACTGCAATGGAAACTCTCGTCCAGCGAAATAAGAATACAGGAAAATACTTAACCAGTCAGTTTGAGGCAATGCAAAATAGCAATAATTAAAAAGCTACTCTAATATTTATAGGAGAAGTAAATGCTTTTCAATAACAGTGAAGACTGCCAGGTATGTAAGTATATTCGGTGGTATTTTATGATTGGAGTACCGATTGTTTTTTTTACATGGATGCAGCCTGATTTATTTTTTTTAAAAGGTTTAGATTTAGGAAATATATTTGCATCTGCAATTATGTTAGGTCTCGTCGGTGTGGTTGCGTGGAAGTATTATGATGAGCGGAGACGAAAGTAGGAAATTAATGCAGGAAGAAAACCTTAGGAGTATAGGTTGTAATTCTTGTAAATATTTTTATATCACCTGGAATAAAAAGCATCCTTACGGCTGCCGTGCAATGGGATTTATAAGTGCAAAGCTCCCTAGCATTGAGGTCTTAACAATTGAGGGTAGAGATTGCTTGTCTTTTGAAGATAAAAATAAAAATTTGAGGACGGGCAAGCATCTTCAGAATGATTTAAAGAAGGAAAAGGGCAGAAATAAAAAAATTAACGTTACTGTTTAAAACAAGAATTATTTTTTAAAAACTTTCACGCTCTATAACTAACATAAAAGGACGTTCGATTATTTTTGATTCGTTGCATGTCGCTCTTCCTTGATAAGTATAAACAGTGCAGGCCAAATTGCTTCGAAGAATGTTTTGTTCTGAAGTCCAAAACTTATCGATGGTTGAGGCGGGAAAGACATTGGTATTAAGAGACGGATTTATACAGTTGCTCTCAGTTATAGAGCTCATTTCACGCCTTGTTGGGAGGCGAATTGTTTGAGCCGACTTCTCAGATATATCTATTGCGTAAGCTTGTGCTTGGTCATAATTGAGAAAAAGAGGTGTTCCTGAACAATTTTGAGGACTAGAGAACTGCATACCAGCAGGGCATCTAGACCAGGACAATAAGGAGCCAGATTTAGTGGCTAGACCATTTTTATTTATAGAAAAGTTAGATAATAATTCTGGTCTATCTTGATATATTAAAGAGCAATCTTGTGGGGATCGGAAATCGCAACCAGAAAGAACAAATATTGAGAGTGTCAGCAAAAGGCAAATGCGAAATATTCTTAATATAAAGTGTATATTTGGCATATGTTGATTAATTTTTATACTTTGTAAAAGTGCAGTCTAAACTAAATATTTTTTTGTTACTATAATATTTCGCAGGAGAAAGATATGGACATAGCAACTCTCGGGGGCCTCATAGGGGCCTTTGGTCTCATAATTTGGTCCATGTTGTCGGGCGGTGGTGGGTTGGCAGCCTATATAAATATAGCGGGGCTCGCTATCGTACTTGGTGGTTCCATAATGGTTGTCCTACTTAGGTCGTCGTTAGAAGAATTCGTGAACGCGATCATGGTTGGAGGAAAAGCATTTGGTAAGGGATTGGAAAAGCCAGATACGTTGATTTCTAAGTTGGTTGAGTATGCTGCAATCGCTCGAAAGGACGGCATGATCGCTCTCGAAGGGCAAGAGACAGATAATCGCTTTATGGAAAAGGCTGTAGGGATGTTGGTAGATGGTATTGAAGAGGATGTTATAGTAAAGACTTTAACTCAAGATATCGAGAGTATGCGGCTTCGTCATAAACAAGGTGCTGCTGTTTTTAGCTCTTGGGGTGAAGTAGCTCCGGCGATGGGAATGATCGGGACGTTGATCGGACTGATTCAGATGCTTGGTAATATGGATGATCCCAAATCTATCGGTCCGGCTATGGCTATCGCTCTCCTTACCACAATGTACGGTGCGATTATCGCAAATTGTTTTTGTATCCCGATTTCACAAAAATTAGTTAATCGATCTGAAATTGAGTCTGCAAACTGTGAGCTCATACTGGAAGGTATACTTTTTATTCAGAAAGGCGGTAATTCCCGTATTCTCACAGACCTCTTGATTTCGTTTGTTCCTCCTAAAGAGCGGGAACGTTTGGCGACTGCGGCTTAGTATATAAAAATCTGAAATAAACTTAGAACTATTATGGCTGATAACGACACTACATCTACGGATACGGACGACGAGGTAACCGATCAGGTCGATTCTGCAGCTCTAGAAGCTGCCGTAGACAATGCCTTAGCAGCAGGTATTGGCGGTAGCGGTACTATTGGTGCTGGAGGAGATGACTGCCCTGAATGTAAACCAGGAGCACCGGGCTGGATGGCTACCTTTGCCGATATGGCCACGCTTTTAATGGCATTCTTTGTTCTTATCTTATCGTTTTCAGATACTGAGCTGCCGAGGTTTGAATACATCAATGGGTCTATTCAGTATGCGTTTGGTGTGAAAAAATTAATACCTAGAATAGAAATTCCAGCAGCGCGCAGTATCCTTGTAGAAGACTTCACACCAAACGAGGCAGCCCCAACCGTTATATCTAATCCGCGTCAAAGGGAGCTTGACCGAGATGCTGACATCCTAGTCCGGCGGACTGAGACGTCACCAGAAAGATTTCTTGAGGACTTGGAGAATACAAAAATAGCACTATCCGATCAGATTGCTTCTGGGCTGGTGACTGTAACCACAGATGGGCAGCAAATTATAGTTAAGGTAAACAATAACGATGCAGCAGGTGCTGATTTTGGTAGCGGTGAAAATGATGAAGGAGCAGCGAGCCAAATATTAATAGAAACAGCCACAATTGTTGCAGAGGTGCAGTCGACGACTACCCAAGAGATCGGCATCTATTTAAGTGACATAGACACAATGGAAGACTCAGAAACTGACGAAGATCGGATATATTTGGGACAGCTAGCGGAAGAACAACAAAATAATAGATATGAAAACATAAGGGCTGATCTGAATACTGAAATAAGTAATGGATTGCTCGAAGTCGAGCGAGAGGGTGACGAAGTCGTAATTCGAATAGCCGGTCAAGGTTCTTTTGATTCTGGTAGCGCTAGAGTTGCGCAAAGCTTTACCACTACGCTTGATCAGGTCGGTGCGACAATTAGTCAGGAGTCCGGGAGAGTTCGAATAGAGGGTCATACGGATAATATTCCAGTAGGCTTTAGTGATACGTTTACTTCAAATTGGGACTTATCTGCAGCTCGTGCAGCCTCGGTAGCAGCATACTTAACGGGTGAGTCAGAGTTACCAGACGAAAGAGTTGAGGTTATTGGATTCGGTGAGACCCTGCCAATTGCAAGTAATGATTCGTCAGAAGGAAGAAGTCGTAATCGTCGTATAGAAATTAGGATAGCTGATTAGAGCCGGCACGATGGAATTTACAGAAATAATTGGGTATTAGAAAGTGAGTGAAAAAGATCAAGACATAGAGGATGAGGAGATAGGTCCTGACGAAGAGGACGTGTCGGCTGTGGATGGTACTGTTGAACCAGTTCCTGATCAAATTGAGTCCGAACCCGAACCCGAGCCCGAACCTGAAATGGTTGAGTGCCCGCCTTGTAAAAAGGGCTCTCCCGCTTGGATGGCGACTTTTGCTGACATGGCGACACTACTGATGGCCTTTTTTGTACTCATACTTTCTTTTGCGCATGTCAATGTTCCTAAATATAAAGAAGTAAGCGGCTCGATGAGGTCTAGATTTGGGGTTCAAGTTTTGGTGCCTATCGTTGAAGCACCCTCTGCGGACAATATGGTCGCCACCCAATATAGGCAGATGGTTACAGACCCTACTGCTGCAAATGTACTTGAAGAACAGCGCAGTAGAGAAGAGCAGTCAGAGGATGAGCTAGATGTAAATGACGGCCCTGGTGAGTCCGAAACCAATGCTAGGGAAGAAGTTGAGCAGATTTTAGCAAAGGAAATAGCTGAAGGGATGGTTCAGGTATCCGTCGAGGACGGCACGATAATCATAGATGCGTTAGAGCCGAATGATTTAGACGACAGTACTGGAAAGATTAGCCAAGATACAATTTTGTTACTATCAAAAATATCTACCATCCAATCAGATGCAGATGCCTTGGTCCGTGTTACGGGAGCCCAATTTACTTCATCTGCACAAAGCAATATAGAGCAATCTGATCTAGGTAGCATGTCCCGGCAGGCTGAGGATCAGTTAGAACAGATTCGAGCCAACTTATCTAATGAAATAAATTTGGGTCTAGCTGAAGTGTTTCAGGATGGCGAGTCAATAATTATTAGGCTTACAGATCAAGGTGGCTTTGAAAGCGGTTCTGCGAGTTTGAGAACTGAATTCACCTCTTTACTTAATTCTGTCGGTGATTCGCTTACAGGGGCCTCCGGTTTAATTCAAATTGAAGGGCACACAGATAATGTAGCAATGAGTTTTGGTAATCGATACCGGAACAACTGGGATTTATCTTCAGCGCGTGCGGCTAGTGTTGCTGATTACCTACAAGAAAGAGGGAGCATAGCTCCAGGAAGTATGGTCATTAAGGGATTCGCTGACACAATAGCTATTGCATCTAACGATTCTGCTACAGGGCGTGCGCAAAATCGTAGAATTGAAGTGGTGGTGCTACCAAATTAAGTTGCTGTCATTCTGGGCAGAGTGAAAGGCTAGCGGTTAAGCATGCAGTGGTAATTTTTTTAGCTTCGATTATTTGGTCGTCTTCTAACTGGATGCCTGAGATAGTAGTTATATCAATTGCTGACTCGGAACCATTACTCTCCGCGATTTTCCCCCAAACATATGCACTAAATGGTTGAGAATCTCCACCTTCGCCAGCCTGTAACATAAAAGCATACATCATCTGGGCTGGCGTATAATTTTTTCGCGCTGAGCTAAGAAATAACCTTCTCGCCTCGGCATAATTCAATGTAGTACCTTCGCCTTTCTCATAGGCTAGGCCAAGCATGTACTCAGATTCAGCAAGTTCCTGTTCAGCCGCCATTTTAAACCACCTAAATGCTTCTCCAAGGTTCTGAGCGACACCGTAGCCATGGTGGTAGAGCATTCCCATATTATGTTGCGCTTGTGCAAGTTCATTGTCAGCAGCTTGGCGGTACCAGTTCATTGCTAGCAAGTAATTTTGTGGGACGCCAAGCCCTTCTTCATACATATATCCTACATTATTCTGAGCTTCCGCATTTCCTGATTCAGCCATGGGTATCCACGCTCTCAATGCAGTAGCATAATGCCCCCTATCTTTAGAGGCTAATCCGGATTCGAATCGATCTTGTTGGGCAAAACTCGCAGATTGAAAAACAATAAAATTTAATATTAACCAGAAATATAAACTAGACTTGCCGCGCTTTGTTATCAAAATCAAGCCCTCTCTATTTTAGATACAGAATCTTGTACATCTATAACAGCCTGAAAGATGCTGCCTTCAGAAACGACAGCCTTTAGATATTTTTTATCAGCAGATAGTATTGGGATGCTTTCGCCAACGAAATCTACAGTTTTAATCATTGCATTTTGTAGGGAATCATTTTCGTATAATGTTACAGGATCGATACTTAAAAAGTCTAAAACACTGTTTTTGGATGCAGAAACAGCGTCAAAGATCTCCAGTTTCCCTATGAATATCCCTGATTTATCGACTACATAGCTTTCAACCATACCGGCTTCTTTCATTAAGTCATAGGCCTCGGTTCCCGTTACTTTCGGATCTAGTTTAACATAACCTGATTCGAGGCAAGTGATAACAGACTTCTGACTTAGCGCTATTGATTCACGGCCAAGCCTCATGTCTATGCCTCTATCGAGTAATTGCCTGTCGAAAAATGATAGTCCAAATATACGGTGTGTAACAAGGCTAGAGATTATAATTGCAACCATAGCGGCTACGGCATAGTCATACGATCCAGTGAGTTCAAGAACAATAAGCACGCTGGTAATGGGAGCGCCAATGACCGATGCACTTACAGCAGCCATTCCGGAAATTATGATAATTTGTTCAGCACCGGCATATCCAAAAAATACTAAGCTAGTTGCAGCCAATGAGCCTATAGAAACCCCGATAAATAAGGCCGGTGAAAAGACGCCGCCGAAGAGGCCAAACCCTATGCAGAGTGCGGTCATAAGAATTTTTGCTATAAGTAATAGGCCCACTTTTCCAAAAGAAATATTTCCAGCGATTAGTTCATTAATGGCCTCTAATCCTAACCCAAGAATTTCAGGAAAAATCACACCAACTGAACCGCAGATAAGTGCTGCGGCAAAGGGTAGTAAGGACTTATAGTGTCCAGACTTAGCAGCAAAAGTACTTGTCATTCTTAGGGCATACATAAAAGTTATAGCTACAAAAGCGAAGACTGGGCCAAGCACAATAAATATTGGAAGGATATCGTTAAGCGGCGGAGCCGCCTGCGAGAGATCAAACATGCTTTGTGTGGCGCCGAAAAAGAATTCATCAAAGGCGCTGGCGCTAATAGATGCTATGAATATAGGAGCAATTGCGCGAAGCGAAAAATGTCGTAAGATAGCCTCGTGTGCAAAAATTACCCCAGCTAAAGGAGCGTTAAAGCCGGCTGAAATTGCAGCGGCCACACCGCACCCGATAAAGATATCAGTGCTCATTTTTAAGCTAAAATAATTTTTGATAAATAGCCCAATAGTGGACCCGAAATGTACGAGTGGACCATATTGCCCGACTGAGCCGCCGCCGCTAGTAACGATAAGCGCTGCCAAGGTGGAGCCTAGTCCTTTCTTTGTATCTCTAGAGGCATTCTCGCTATGTGCAGCATATATCGAATCTGCGGGGCCTGCCCAGTCTTCAATTTTTAGCCATTTTCGGACTAATGTAATTAAGGCTGCGGCAAGTAGGAGTGAGACGATACTTGAGAGAGAGTAAGTGTCGGTGCCGAGATTAATTTCTAGCCAGGGTATGTTAGTGCGGTATCCGGTCGCGATGACTGCAGTCTGGACGAATGCATTGGCGGTGATCGCCATTAGCAGGCCTATAGCCACGCCACAAACGACGATGCTAGTTAATTCAGTAAATATGTTTTTGGCTGGAAACATAAAATTTTTACAATACTAATACTATTAGATTTGGCTACATTAGCTCTATTTTAATAAATTAGATATAAAACTGGCTCCCTATGTGAGTAGGGAGCCAGTTTTATTCGTTTACTTAATAGTAATCGTACATGTTGAGTAAATACTTATCTTAATATTTATCATCATATAGAAGACCTTTTAACGCCTCAAGACTGTGTGTGACATCTACCCCATCTTGGATAAATTTCACTAACTTTAGTGCAGCCTCACTCGGAACCTGTCCAATTACTTTACCAGATTCCTTGTCTGAAACGGTGACTAGCAAACGATTCGTAACAGGGTCTACAGAGAACTCTAGATTTTTTGATCTATTTGCCATTTCCGCATTAAGGGAACTGGCTATCTCTATTAGTCTATCTCGAATCATTTCGATATTTTTCGCGCCTTCAATACGACTTTCATAAGCCTTAGCGCTAATATCGGTGGCATCGCTGCTCTTTAATATTTCATCTGCCTTAGATGATTTTATTACTAAAGTAGCTCGTGATAAATTCTTATCACGTAATGCTTCGGATGCATTTGCAGAGGATGATGTGGAATCAACTTTTTCCATTTTAAGCCCTCGGTTGCATAATTATAGGTTCAATTATGCTTATTTTAGCAACGTTAAGACCGTACTAGATCGGGCGTTTGCCTGAGCAAGTATTGCCGTTGCCGCTTGTGATATAACTTGCGCTGACGCTAGGCGTGCTGTTTCTATAGCATAGTCAGTGTCACCGACTTTAGAAGCTCCAGCTTCCACGCCAACTGCCTTGGCAGCTTGTGCCTCAGCCGCAAACTCCAGCGATCTTATTGCCCCACCTAGCCTTCCTATTGCCTCAGAAAAAGCCGGCAATCTACTGTCCAGTATTGTCTTTGTGGCAGCGGCAATGGTTGCTGTTGATATGTTTGTGAGGGTCGTTGCTGGAACTTGCACGGCTGCGGCGACTGCTGTGCTGGTTAAAGCAGCTGTAGCACCAGCGGCACTGTCTGTAGTGTTAATTATTAAGGCGCCAAAGGCAACTCCGTCACCTGTGGTAGCTGCTAGTGCTGATGGCCTAAAATCATCCATTGCTATGGAAACCTCAGCTCCTTCACCATAATTAACGTTGATGTCAGTTCCTTGCATTACTTTGGTACCGTTAAACTCCGTTTCAGTCGCCAACCGTTCCATTTCAAGAAGGATTGAACCGAATTCACCATCAAGCGCATAGCGATCCTGAGTATTCATTGTTGTACTTGACGCCTTTATTGCTAATTCCATCAATCTGTTTCCCATTGTATTCATTGTCATGGCTACAGATTCAACGACTTTTAAACTCGATATGGTGTAATTGACATTATCGAGTCCAGCTCTGAGCGTAGATCCCTCTTCTGATAATCTATTAAAAAGGCCCAGAGCGCCTGGTTCATTAGTGCCGACACCAACTCGTTGGCCAGAAGAAAGCTTGTTCATTGTTACATCTAGCAGCCGTTCATTCTTAGCTAAGTTGTTAGCAGCAACGTTTGCCGCGAAGTTATAGTTAATTGTACTCATTTGATACCATCCTAAATGATTAGTTGAATAATAAGTTATCAAAGATAACTCGTTTTTCTGACCTCTGACCTCTGACCTCTGACCTCTGACCTCTGACCTCCGACCTCTGACCTCTGACCTCTGACCTCCGACCTCTGACCTCCGACCTCTGACCTCCGACCTCCGACCTCTGACCTCTGACCTCTGACCTCTGACCTCTGACCTCTGACCTCCGACCTCCGACCCCTAGCCCTTGTCATTTGACTCCGGTTAGAGTTTGTATTTGAACAAATGAATGAAATTATATTTATTCAAAATGATTTATACCGATTAACTAAAGCATGTCAAAGTCTCATGGGAATCACTGTAATAATTTCATGATCATTTGTGGCTCTTGATTAGCTTGAGCCAGTATGGCGGTGGCCGCTTGGGTAAGTATTTGTTGCCGACTAAGCTCGGTAGTCTCTTGTGCGTAGTCAGCGTTCATGATTTTACTGTAAGACTGATCTAGCTCTGTTGCCCCGTTTCTTGAATTTATAGCAGAAATTTCTAGTCGATTTATATAGGCGCCGTATAAAGCAAGCTCTGTGGTAGCGCCTGCAATAGTAGTATCGAGTTTTGCTAACGCGTTAAAAGCTGCCACTTTCGATTGAATGTGACTATGTGACTTGCCTGCAGGATTAAAACCATCGTTTAGGTCGGTCAGTGCCCTAACGAAGCCCCATGCCCAATCAGTTCGGGCGTTATTGTCATCGGCCATAATTGCAGTAGCCCCTGTCACATTTTGGTTCGCAACGCGATCTGTGGGATCCCAGCTCTTCAAGGTAATTGTGGTATCAGTAGTGTCTTCGCCCAACCGTAATGCGAATGAGTTGGTCCATGTATCCATTGAAGCCACCGAATTCCAACTAGTAGCAGACGCTAAAATAGCCCATGTATTTCCAAGCGCATTGAATTGATGGTCGAGTGCCATACGGTCGTCTTGATTATGCTGGCTCGATGCAGCAAGCATAGCAAGTTCCTTCATTTCTAAAAGTATTTCGACAATAGTCTGACCTGCGCTTGAAAAGACTTGGAGCATAGAAATAGCGTCATTCGCATTGCGCTCACCTTGGCGAGCAGAAAGGGAGCTCGATTTGATTCTTGCGGACATTGCTAAGCCCGCCGGGTCGTCAGCACCAGAATTAATACGTTTACCTGAGGACAGTCTTTGCATGACGTTATCCATCTCCGTTGAGGTACGGCGTAATGCATTCTGGGCGATTAATGCTGGAACATTAGTGTTGACTGAGTTCACTTTTTGTACCTATATGAGTAAATTCGAAATTAATATCAGTATCAGCGTAAAAATTTAAAATATAAATCTAGTGAAGTAATTCATTGAGCCTAGAAGTGCTGAATTTATCCAATGGGAAAATATCTTTATTTACATTCTTTGGCATCTCATTTTCTAAAAATATTGCTATTTTATAAGCCCGCTCAACATCCAAGTTTTGATGCCCATAATTACTTCTACTTAATGATTCGCTTTGGTTATTTTCAGAAATACTATTTAGTTGTGTCAGATAGCCTTCCAACCTCCTTCTTTCGCTTTTCACCCCATCAATAGCCTTGTCTATTTGTATGACTGCCTGCTCTCGCATAGCCTTTGTATGTGCATCTAGGTATGACAAATTTCTAAAATTGGAGTACAAGACAGCACTTCCGTATGCATGGGTATCTATGTCATTCAAATTGCTAATCTGAGAAAGATTCAAAGTCGCTAGCCCTAAGTTTTGATTAGAACCTACAGCAGAGGTTGGATTAAATGATTTAAAGGAAATTTTCAAGCTACTTTTAGCCTCTACTTCTGTATTGACGATAAGTTTGCGAAGGGACGCTTTTTGATTACCTCCATCGACACCCGCCATGTAATGAATTCCATTCCATGTAAAATCATTCGCTATACTTATAATTGATTCTTCTATTTTCTTGATAGTCTGGTTAGTGGTTATGTTATTTTCCTTTATCAAGGTTTTCATATCACCGAGCTTATTTTCAATAATTAAAGAAGCGGAGGCTACCGATTGAACTAATCCGATAGCGTTATTAATATTATAATTAGATATTGTTGGGGCCCGTAATTTATCGCCCATCATTTTCGCGTCTATGTGACTGACTGAATTCAAATTAATATTTGATATTTCTTTTTCTATAGTAAATTTATTTTTTGAGTCAGCTGACCTCTGATAATAAAATTCAGGTGAGTTATAGCCTGGAGAAAATCTTGCGTCTGTCTTTATTAGGTTCATGGATAATCCCTATTTCAGTGCATCTTCTTGTTAATCAACTCTTTAATTTTCACTAAATTAATTTTCTAAAATGAAAAGCTAGTTAAGCAATCTTTCGAATTCTGTTGCATTTATGTCCAACTGTGAAAGCTTTGCATCAAAGGATCTACTCTGAATTTTATTCGTTAAATGCATAGCTATTTGATTTTCTTGGTTGCCATTTAATATTTTTTGCTTGTACTCACTTTCATTTAAATTTTTGTTTTGATTAGTTTCAGAGATATTATTCAGCTTTTTTAGAAAGCCGCTTAATCTTTCCCTCTCACTCTTAATTCCATCGATTGCTCTATTTATTTGTATGATTGCCTGCTTTTTCATGGCATTTGTGTGTGTATGTAGATACGCGTCTTCATTAAGACTTGAATACAATGCCGAATCTCCAAATGCATGGGTGTCGGTGCCTGAGGTCTTGTTTAGATCGGGTAAGTTGGCGTTGATGGCTCTAAATTCCCATCAGTATCGACAGCAGACATTGGATTAAATGACTTAAAGCCAATCTGGAGGTCGTCTTTAGCCTCTCCCCCAGTAGCTACAGTAAAATTACGGAGAGTAGTATTTTGATTGTTTTCTCCGCCACCTTGAATGAAATTTTCTCCATTCCATGAGAAATTGTTTGAGATATTCCTAATTGATTCCTGGGCATTCCGCATTGCTTGACAGGTACATCCGCCGTTCTGCATCGCTAGGTTTTTCATGCTGAATAATTCACTTTCAATTGATGCAGCCGCCTCTTGAACAGATTGAACGAGGGAGGTAGCTTCATTTATGTTTCGATTGACTAGCTCAGCACCCATTAAATTTTGGTTTATACCTCCTGCCTTTATAGAAACCTTCGAGTTCAAAATTTTCTCAACTTGAATGATTTTAATAGGTAGTTGGGCCTCCATTGCAACCGGCCGCTGATAGCTTTTTTGAAATGTATTGGTGCTCAAAAAATTCTGTTGTACTTGGTTCATAATGATTCTCTTCTATTTCTCTATCACTTCATTAGATGACTATTTTGATAATCAAAAACTATTTCTTTAAATCCATTTCTAAGATTCAAAACAATTATGAGGCTTACTGGAGTAGTTCAAGCAGTGAACCTTTATTTTTGTTTGCCTGAGTGAGAATTGCTGTAGCTGTCTGCTTTAATATCTGCCTTTTAGACAGCTGGGCAATGTTTTTAGCATAATCGGCATCTTCTATTTGACTCCGGTGTTTCTTAGTTTCTAGAACAGAGCCTAAGCTCGTTTCGCTCATGAGCGTCAATCGTGAAAGATAACCTGCAAGTCTTGTTCTCTCCGTTGCTACTCCTGAAATAGCCCTATCCATCTGTATAATTGAGTGTGAAGCCGCGTCCATAGTGTCTGTGTGCCATCCCCCCTCACGTCCTCTAAGTGAGCTGTACATTGCGGAATCTCCATACGCGTGAGTGTCCGTGCCGGCTGTTGCATTGAGTAGGGGCATATCTGGGTTGTCTGGATCGCCATAAATAGGCGTGCCCATAGCCGTGGCAGACCTTGGGTGAAATGATTTAAAGGTCATCTGGAAAGAGTCTGCAGAAGTACCGCCGCCAGTACTGTTCAAATTAAAAGTAAGAGCTGTGGTCGTTTGATCATTCTCTCCACCACCTATCATAAAATTTATCCCATTAAACGAATGTCCAGTTGCTAGCTCTATGATGTTTTCTTGAGTCCACTGGATATAATCGCAAATAATTCCGGCATCTCGTATATAAGACGGGCTTATCGTGCCTGTTACGGTCATCGTTTTTTCTTTCATGTCTATAAGTTGCTTATGTATCAGTGAAGCTGTGTTATCTATAGAGTTAACTAAAGCGATAGCTTGATTAATATTTTGCGCACCCATTGTCAGACTTCTTACTGCGCTTGTAGCAGTTCCGGCTTGTATGTAATCTGACGGTTTAAAGTTATTGCCTGCTTCATTCTTTCCTGTAGACAATTGATTCATTGCTGAAATTGATTGAAGATTATGCATTCGAAGAGCATTTGAACTAATGCCAGCGCTTATATTTGCTCTAATGGAGTTCATAACAATAGCCTCCCTTAATTCATAATTTCAAAAAATATGCTAGAAAACATTCCTACTGCAATAAGGCCAAGACCGTTTGTTGCGAGGTATTCGCTTGGGCCAATATCGCGGTGGCTGCTTGTGAAATTATTTGTGTACGGGAAAGTTCGGTACTCTCTTTAGCATAGTCCGCATCTTCGATTTTGCTTCGTGATGAGTCCAGAGAATTTGCTGTTGAAGACAGGTTGTCTATTGTGATTTCTAGTCTGTTTACATAGCTGCCATACTGAGCAAGTTCCCTAGTCATCCCTGATATCGCAGTATCGAGTTTCGCTAATGCAGCGCTGGACGCGGCCTGTGACTGAATGTGATCGGCTGACCTACTATTCGCGGTAGTTGGGTTAGGAGCTACTCCTGCCAAATCCCTAACGAATTCAAAGCCCAGGGTTATGGTGGCATTGTTATCGGCGTCGCCGGCAACTGCTGTGGCGCCAGTAACGTTATTATCTCCAGCCGCATTATTTTGAGTAGGTGTCCATTCCCTATGGACAATTGTCAACTCGGCATTTGCAGCCGCTCCACCGCCAACACGAATAGTTAGATCGGTATCATCTGCCATCCCGGCTATGTTATTCCACCTTGTGTTTGCAGCTATACGCGTCCATTCGTTACCTAGCTGGTTGTATTCATTATCAAGAGCAAGGCGATCGGCGCTCTGAAGTGTGTCGGTCGCCCCCTGGACTGCTAGTTCTTTCATTCGTATTACTGTATTCAAAATGCTTTGGCCGGCACTGGTCCAGGTTTGGAGCATTGAGATGGCGTCGTTAGCATTTCGTACTCCCACACGGTCTGCACGAGCAGCAGCTTCTAGTCTCGCTGCAACAGCGATTCCTGCTGGATCGTCTGCTCCACTATTAATTCTTTTGCCGGTAGATAGGCGTTCCATTGCTTGAGCCATATTCCGAGAATTCACTCTTATAGCGTTATTTGCGACTAAGGCGCCTATATTTGTGTTGACTGTAGTCATAGCATTTCTCTCTCTCGTTTTTATATCGACCAGTCGATATATTATTTATTTAAGTTTCTTTCATTTAATTTATTAATTAATTATCTAATAAATTATTATTAATAATTTCTATAAACTATTTTTATTTTTTATATCGACCAGTCGATATAAAATTATTGTCAGATAAGTAAATACTTATATTATATTTATTTTATTTCATTTTATTCTCGAGGTACGGGGGGCTAGAATGCCCAGGGGTCTACAATAAGAGTTTAATCTTAAGTACGGAGAAATAACTTGATAGGTATTGATATGTGTTCTAAGCAGAGCTAAGCAAAATTCGCCGCCAATAAACCATTTTTTTATGAGTATTTTGGGGGAAAGGGCAGCAAGCCTGAACGGGCTCGTCGCAATTTTAGATACATATAAAGCCCATAGGCCCAAATTAAATGTTGGGACTGAAGTGGGAAAATTCTCACTAGCTAGTACTTTTTCTAAGGGTAATTTAAGACGATAATTTTCGTAGATAGCGGCAGCGCTAGATAAATTACAAATCTGTTTAGATCGAGAAAAAAGCTTAGGATTCTGCGCAGCAAGGATTTCTCCTGGCTTACAAAAGAGACCTTGCTCGCACGTTGGAGGATTTTTGGCTTCTAAAAATTCTTTGGATGCTGCAACAGCACCACAGCCCATATTGAAAATATGAGTAGAGAGGTTGTCCCTGCTTTGAGAGTACAACGTGTGCTTATGTAATTCTCGGGTTCTTAGAGAGTCACTTTTGTTTAGTTTCTTTTTAACATACTGCATCAGAGCATTCCTTTATAAGGGAATAAATTAGAGTTTCGAGTTTCTGACCTCTGACCTCTGACCTCTGATATGTTTCTTATACTTGTACTTTTATATCACCTCTTCGATATTACTTATCGGATACTCACCCCATCGACATTACTTAGAGGTACTTTATTTTTTTATATAGAATTTTTATCTTTATTTTATATGCGATTTTTATTTTTGTTTTCATATGCACTCCTCATCGACACTACTAAGAAGTACTTTATTTTTTTTATATATAAATTTTTATCCTTATTTTATAAACGATTTTTATTTTTGTTTTCATATACAGAAACCCAACGACACTACTAAGAGGTTCTTTATTTTTTACAAGTTTATGAATTCTTCGGTACAGGCCGACTTGATCGTCATTGAGTGGTAACAACAATGCTGGCGTCGCCTTACTAGGCTGTTAGAGAGGCTTTTTTTTCATTCCCCATATGGAATAAAAATACTAAATTCTAAAGGGGGATAAGGTAAAATGCTGTATTCTTCAAGCTCCCGTGCTAAATATCGGGCTATGTAATTGCTTAGTGAGCGGTTGAATATATTCAATATTTTCCCTATTTATCGTAAGTAATTGATTATATTAGTAAAAAATGCGAAATGTATAAACACAAAGTAGATGTTCAATGATTCGAAGTAAAGCCAGTGGTTCGGAGAGTATTCTAGGCAAAAGTGTTGCAATAGAGCGGCTGCGTGCCATTGTGACTCAGTGCGCTAATTCCAATGCTCCCGTACTCTTGAGGGGACAATCAGGTACCGGAAAGGAGTTGGTAAGTCGTGCCTTGCACGACGGGTCCCCGCGGGCTTCCCACCCCTTTGTTGCTATTAATTGTGGTGCGATCCCAGATCAGTTATTAGAGAGCGAGCTCTTTGGTCACCGCAAGGGTTCATTCACTGGGGCTACTTGCGATAGGAAGGGGCGATTTGAGCTTGCACATATGGGGACCCTGTTCCTAGATGAAATTGGAGATATGCCAAGCCAACTTCAGGTTAAGTTTTTAAGAGTACTGGAGGAGAAGGTCGTTGAACCAGTTGGTGGTGGGGCAGAGGTAAGAGTGGATGCGAGAATTATAGCCGCTACTCACCGTAATTTAGAAGAAATGGTATCCGAAGGGAAGTTTCGAGAAGATTTACTGTACAGACTAAATGTCTTGCCAATAAATATTCCTGCTCTGGATCAAAGAAGTGAAGATATTCCTGGCCTGTTAGCACATTTTTCGAATGTTTTTGGTGCCGATGGCGAAAAAATAACATTTTCGAAGCGTTCCCTCTTATTGCTGCAAGCCTACTCTTGGCCAGGAAATGTTAGGGAGCTAGCTAATTTCGTTCAGAGGTTTTCAGTACTCTACCCTGGAAAAACTATCGAAATTTCTAGGGTTCCAGACGATTTTCTTACAAAAGAGTTGGTCGAATTGGTTCAACTCTATGAGGCGCCTGCAGATGATGAGGATCACAGGGGGTCACCAGATTTTATTGATGAAATTGTCGCTGCAGGTGCGCCACAGCATAGTCAGCCGTCACAAGAATATGAAATAGGCAATGATTCTATGCTGGGTTCGAATTTATATGAAAATGATTTTGAACAGATAATTGAGCTTTCTAATTCTATGTCAGAACTACCTGCCGAGGGAGTGTCAACGAAAGATCTGCTTAATAATTTGGAGGCAAACTTAATCCGAACCGCGCTTAATCAAACTGATGGGAATGTGTCTAAAGCATCTGAATTACTTCAATTGGGTAGGACTTCACTAATACAGAAAATTACCAAGTATCAGCTTGTTAAGGGCTAGAAAGAATTGTTTTGTGGTGGACATATTGGTTAAGCCGAGGGGACTATAATTTTCTAATGGAGAATAGAGTAGGAGTAACTCCAGTGTTAAAAACTCTAATGCGCTGCGAATAATATAATCTAAAGTTATTTAGTAGGTGTGTAGAGGCTGGCAGATTAAGCGGCCTCATAATTACTGAACCTTCTCTAGTTCTTTAATTGTAGGAATTTCTTTCCAGGCCTCTCGGATACTCACCATTAACTCCATCACCTCTGCAAAGATCTCATCATCCTCCCTGGCGTGGGCATTTACCAGCCTGCGGAGACAATATTCATATAGGCTGTCAAGATTGAGTGCTAATTCTCCGCCAGCTTCAAAATCTAAGCTATCTCTTAGGCCAAATAAAATTTTCTGAGCCTTCGTTACGGCAATAGCGCGAGCCTCACGATCACCTTTCTCCAGCGCAGCCCTGGCCATGGCTATCCTATCAGTCAACCCAACAAAAAGAAGCTTCACCAACTCATGCGGATCTCGAGTTTCCGCAGTCGTCATGGCTACCGATTGATATGCTGATATTCCTCTTCTTCTCATAGCTGGCATTTTAAAATCCTAGGTGTCTGTAGTTAGTAGTTATCCAATCGGACGAAATTCTCACAGCTTTATTAAATACTTATCTGAATTAGGCCCAGATTATAGCCAATGTATAGCTACTACAAAGATTGATCAATATTACGACCATGGCTTTGCCTGAATATAACAGCCAGTTATCTAAGGACACAGGAATTATAATAGGAAAATTAATTAAAGTCTGTTTCGTACATGTCGAATGGCCCCTCATGATGTATTCGTTTATTTACTTGCAAGCGCTAACAACATTTTTAAATGATGTTGGCGATAGCGATTGAATTAAGCGCAGTCGTCATTAAGTAAAAGACTTTCTATTATGATTAAATTTTACCTGGCTGGCCGCTCGAAGCAAAATTTAGAGGTCAGAATCTAGAGGTCAGAGCCTAGAGGTCAGTGACGGCCAGTCGGGTAATCTTATTTAAAATCTATTGAAAGGTACGAATGGGAAAATTCATCTTTAATGGAAATAATTAAGCTTATACAGTTATCATTATTAACGTTTAGGTTTGAATATATTTAATTATATAAAGAGAAGGTTGTTGGTTTCGATTGGTGCCTTACAAAACAAATACGTTTTATTAACTGGTAAATTTTTAAGATAAACAAAAATTAGGGGTCAGATCCATGAGCGTAATTAATACTAATATGTCGGCGCTAATCGCTACCAATGCGATTATTGCGAATGACCGTGATCAAGAGATTGCGATGGAACGTCTCTCGACAGGACTGAGGATTAATTCGTCTAAAGATGATGCGGCTGGCCTTGCTA
>Ga0307985_10000327_pt1 | contig 28555 bp, 41 predicted proteins | sample EllFjometageno80_FD_203155 | JGI IMG/M metagenome (GOLD analysis project Ga0307985, IMG submission 203155) | Marine microbial communities from Ellis Fjord, Antarctic Ocean - #80 | ecosystem: Environmental > Aquatic > Marine > Unclassified | place: Southern Ocean | collected 2014-10-09 | reverse complement strand
CATGTAAAGTGTTTGAAGCCTTTACTTTTTTAAGTGATGAATAGAACGGGGTCTCTTCAGGTGAGATGTTATAAATTACGTTCTCTAAGTCCTCGCGGATTCCGTTTGCGTCATAGCTATCAAATGTGTTTGATGGTTGTGCCATGTTATTACTCCTTTTATTAGGTATTTAAAATTAAACCAAGCGCATCATTGATGTCACCTGTTTTACTAAGTTTTGCCTTTTGGCGGTTACGAACCTTCGTTGCAGAATCATTAACTCTCTTCGCGCCCGCTTTAATAGTCGGTCTAGCTTTCTTAGTCTTAGCGACTGCCTTAGCTTTACCTGACATAATATCACGGTATTTCATAGCATCATTTAAGACTTGAATTGCTCTATGGTCCATCACTTGTCCGATTTCCTCGGCTGAGTAACCATAATGCTCACGTCCTACTTGTACTAATCTCTCCTTAATTTTGCTCGCTTTATTAGAGTCTGCAAATTCGGGAATCTTCTGTTGTAAGGTTTGCATCTCTTGCTTTATATAAGTCTGTTTGGCAACCTTCTCTGCTTGTGAACTTTGATTGCTCACTTGCTGAAGTTGTGCCATCTGACCCTCATAAGCCACCTTACTCTCATCGTAGTTTAACTTCTGTTCCATGTAACCGATAGGGTCACTTTCGAAAAGTTCTCTCGATGGTGGAGTAGGTGCTTGTGCTACGCCTCCCTGTTGAAGTTGCTGATAAAGTTGATTTATCTGCTGACGTTCGTTCAGTAATGCTTGATACACTCCTTCAGCTTCTTTGCGCTGTTGGGCTGCTTCTTGCATACCTTTTTGGACGTATTTCTGTCCGCTATAGCCTTGCTTTAGTTCATCCAAAGTTACTTCTACGTCATTTCCATCAACCTTGACAGTAATGTTAGAAGGCTTTGCTTGAACGGCATCCTCTACTTGGTCAACTTCGTCCAACTCTGCCACGTCTTCATCAGATTCCTCATCAGTTTCAGTGTCATCGTCTTCTTCCTGTTCAGTGTCTGTAATTTCCTCTTCTTCAGACTCAGCAGTTTCCTCTACATCAGTAGCCTCTTCTGTTATCTGAGTTTCTTCTTCAGTTGTTTCTATTACTTCTTCTGTTGGAGCAATAATGCTCTCAATGGCAGACTCAATGCTACCATCGTTTGTAGTTTCAGTCGTTTCCACGGTGCTGATACCTCCTATTTACGTTTACGCTCACTAATCTTATGGTCGTCAATGACGCTTTCCATATAGCTAGTGATGCTGTCAATCGCACGAACAATGTCATGCGCTTCATCACGCTCTTCCGCATTGGAATGAGCATTCATAAAGACCAATACTTGCTTCTCCATGACTTCTGAAATAATGTCCTTAAAGGTGTCATCATTCATCAATGTCTTTATTCTAGCAGATTTTTCACCTAGATTCATTAGAATCTACCACCCGTTACTGCTTGAGTAGGTTGTTGCTGTGGGTATCTAGGTTCGTCTTGCATCTGCTTAATTCTTTCAATGTCAACTCTTGTACCATGGTCGCCTAAAATCTTAGCGGCATCTACAAGTAAGTCTTGGTCCATTTGGTCGCGTTTACGGTCATCTTCTGAAATAGCCTTCTGTGCTTCAATCTCTAACTTCATCATATCAGTCTGAGATTTAGCCTGTGCCTTAATAGTCTCTGCCTCTACTATCGCTTGTGCTTCAGGTGACTGAGCAGGTGGTTGATTAGCTTGTGCTTGTTGCTGTTGCATGATTAATTGCTGTTCAGTCTCAGGACTCATAGGACTGTAGTATCTATCCGTGTTTCTAACACCTGATAAAACTAACATATCTGCTAAAGTATTACGCATGCCTGTCATAGTCACAAGACCGTTACCAGGACCGTATGCTTGCCAAATCTGCATCTGAGTTTGGAATGTCTGATTAAGTGCCATTGCCTTAGTGTCTTCTTTACCTGTGCCTAAACCTACGTTTACAGTTACATCCATAGATGAGTTCCATGAACGAGGGTCAATCGGTACATATTGTCCGTTCAGACGCATCATAGTCTCTTCACAAGAGTTTTCTACAAGAAGGTTAAGCATTAACTTAAATAAACGCTTCATGCCTCCCTCAGCGATATTTCGAGCAATTACTTCAACCTGACCTGCGCCTTGTTGTGCTGTAAGTTGTGCTGCTGTTGCTGTAGTGTTTTGTAAAGCACTTGGGTCTAATCCCATAGAAGCCTTAGAAACACCTGTCTTAACTTGAATCTCGTCATCTAAATATTGCATTGCTACAAGTGTTTGACCTGCAACAAAAGGAATAGCGTTTGCTTGAATAGCGCCTTGAACTTTCACACGTCTAATCGAGCCAATCTCGTTATTCATAATGTCGTCCATGTTCGCTTGACCTTCAACAACATCAATAGATGGGTTGTTTACAAGTGCCACGTTATCCATCATGCCACGTAACATAGCAGTAGATGAATCTTGGTCGTTCATGATTAGGTCAGCAATAGAGCGTCCATAGAATGTATGAGGCTCAGGGTCAATCTCGAATACAGCAAAAGGAACATCGCCCCATGGTTCAAAGTCTAATAACTCTTGATTACCACCACCTAAGATGAATCTGTGCATGGTAGCTTCGCCTGTGCCATAAACATCCATCTTCATATATGCTTCTGTAACTTCTACTAATTTCATTGAAGGGTCTTTTACTTGCTCTTCATCGTCTTCTGAGTAACCACTACGCTCAAACTTTTCAGCATCAGAGAATGTGTCATCAACAGAGTTACCTGATAATTCAGATACAACGTCAAACTCATAACCCATAGACACTAAGTCGCCAACACGCATTTCTGTCTTGTGAGCAACTACAAAAGCATCTGTAATACTTCTAGCGTTTCTATCTACAAAGAACTCTTCAGGTGGAACTGACTCAATCATCATCTTGCCTGATTCTTTCTTGTGGCTAATCTTTAATGTGTACTCAGGTCTTTCAGCTTCCATGCCGAAGTCATCCATAGACATTGTCATTTCAGTTGATTGCTCAATAACTGTCACATCATCATCATTAACAATGACTGACATTTCTTCTTCAGTTAGGTTTGAGTATGTATGAATCTTAGACTCTGCTGAGTCTTCCCAATATGCTTTTAAAATGCCCGTCTTCTTTACTAGAGCGTCATGAATAGCATCGTTAAGCAAAGTGTAGCCATTCAACTCTTGGAAGCGGTAATGAGCATATTTGGTAGCTTGGTCAGCCATAGACACTTCTTCTTGAGAACTTGGAACATACTCAACAGGATTGTCAGATGATAGAAACACTCTCATAAGACTAGGCTTGATTGCTCTTACCGTATCTCTTACTTTAGTTGCTACAATCTTAGAGCGTCCTTCCTCTTCACCAATGTCAACTTGACCATCAAAATAACGCTGTGCTTTAATACGGTCTTCTGTAATTTCACTCTCTACAAAGTCAACAGCTTCACTAACAGCATCACTTACAATGCCTTGGATGTCGTCTTCGCTCATTTGTTTCAATTCTGCCATGTTCTATCCTATTTTGCTATGCCAAATTGGTCTAGTATTCCTTCTTGTGGCTGTGTTGCTACAGCTCCAGGAGTTACATACCCCATAGATGTAATAATATCATTTATTAATTGTTGAATTTCAACTCCTTTTTCACTTTCACCTGTTAAAGCTCTCTTTACAGCGTCAGGGTTTTTAGAGTATAGAACCTTTGCAACTTCCATTCTACCTTTATCATCCATCTTAGGGGCTATTTTATCAATAGCAAAATCAATTATTTTAGTGATTGCAAGCCTAGTTGGTGAATCACCTTGTGCGATACCTTTACCCTCTTTTCTAGCTTGGGAGGCTATTCTACCAAAAGTATCTGCACCACCACCTGTGCCACCTGCTGTAATCTTGTTCTTCATGGTTTGAGCGGTCTCAGCAAGGTCTGCTTTTTGGATGATTGTATTTATGTCTTGGTCGGGGAATACAGTTCTAATAATTAAAGGAATTTTCATATCTGCATCGCCTGCCACTTGACTTGAGCCACCTGCACCTCTTAACTTGTTACTTAGACCGTTCATAATACCTGCTCTAAATGCTTTAAGTTTTTCTTGGGCAATTTGTGCGATTTCACTATTTGGGCTAGAAGTCTCGTCTAATATTTTATTAAAATGATAGATAGTTTCATCAGCCTTTGTTAAACCACTTGAGCCTGCCTTAAACGCATCTTCATTAGTCTTTAATATTCTAAACCCAACCCTAGCTTCTTGCAATTGTGGAGAAATCTTATTTAATTTTGCTTTCAATTCTAGTGCAGATTTTTTCAATGCGTTGTCCGCTTTTTGGACACCTGTTCTTGTATCTCGTAAAGTTTTGTATATTTCTTCAGCATCGTTTAATGTTGGTTTTTTAACAAATACTAACCTACCCGTATCATCAAACTTATAAAAAGGAACTATGTTCTTTTCTGCTGTATTTATAGTGTTTAAAACTGTTTTTGCATCAGGTATGCTTAAAATATCGTCATACAAGGAATCTATTATTTCAGGTGGAAGTTCATCAGCTTCTTTCCACGCTTTTTGATATGCTTTTGATGTTCCTTCTTGTACACCTTCTTGACCTTGCCTAAATGTAGCATAAGCACTATCAACAGCGTCATCTCCCTCAATACCAAGAGCAGAACGAGACATAACATCTCTTAAATCACCCCTAGTATTTTCCGCTCTTTGAGTTGTTTGGTTTGTTAAGAATTTTTTAACCTCTCCACCTTCTCCAAATATAGAGCTAATAGCGTGCGCTAAAGTTTTGTTTTCAGCAAACAATCTACCTGTTTGAATATCTGTAATAATCTCACCTACCGACTTGCCTGTTTCTTTAACTAAGTCGTCTAATTGCTTAATAACAACACCTGACGCTCTGTCACCAAACTTACTTCTAACAGCATTAGCTATTTTATCAAAACCTACTTGTCCACCGTGTATCAGAGGGGTTACCACTGCTGTTCCACCAAGACCCCATGCTGCGCCTTCAGGAAACTCTTTAATATCTTCTGATATACCTTGCTCGCCTTTTCCAACCGCATACGTTCCACTTTCTGCCATAGCAATAGGAGCTGCTGATTTAAATTTCTGCCCCATAGACATCATCTTAGAGCCTACTCTAGCTGTGTTTGCTACTGCTCCGCCTGTACCTATACCTGACATTAACATCAAAGCAGTTGGTGCAATAGAGCCTAGTATTTCAGACGTAATTGCAGTGCCAGGGTTTCTTTCTTCAAAGCCTTTTAATTCTGTTCTAATTCTTGTAACAATTTCTTCATAAGGGGTATCACTAAACCAACTCTCCATCTTTGCTTCCAACTCATCGCCAAAGCCTAGTAATGCGCCTTGTCCTACAAGAGTTCTACCAAAATCAATTGCCTCATCACCGAAAGAAGGTGGTGGTGGTGTTGGTTGTGTACCTAATTGATTGTCATCGATAAAACTATTTAATGCGTCTAATCCCATAATTCCCTACTTGTTATATTGATTAAGCATTTCTTTACGCTTCATCAAATTGAAATTTTGCCATTTGCTGTAATCAATTCCTTTTGAGTCCAATGCTTGTTGCATCTCATCAGGCATATTAAAGTAACTATGCTTAGAATGTTCTATTTGTCGCTTAGACTCGTCTTGAACCCAAGAACTATAGCCTGATGAACGTGACATCTCTTGTGCTTTGATGTATAACTCGTTTCTTATCTTTTCTTGTAACTCAAGTTTCTTTAATACTTGCGCCTTTAACTGAATAGGAGGTAAATTAACATCAATAGGTGTTGCCATTGCTAACTTCATTTCTGCTTCACTTAACGCACCAAACGTAACAGAGCCAATTACATCAAGACCTAACTGTCTCGCAAAAGACTCTAGGTTTGCAGTATTCGCATTAAGTGTAGGAAGTTGATTAGCAACCCAACCTGTAACTGCGCCCTCATCCAATGAGGTTAGAATGCCTTGGTAGTTTCTAAGTCGAGATGATATTCCCTCTGCCTTTTGGAACAAATTGGCAGACTCAGTATCTCTGCGCTCTTCATCTTTAAATCTTCTCTTTTCATCAGTCTCAAATGTAATCTTCTGCTTAGGAGACATACCCTGTGTTCCTGTGTAAACCTTATCAACAGTATTTGAACTAGGATTGTAAACAGGGATGTACTCTTTGCCTTCGCTATCGAATCTAGGCGAATAAGGTTTGTTGTCAGGAGCGCCAATACCATGTGCTGCTTCCATGCCTTTCTCAACAATACTTTTTGACATGGTAGGGTTTTGCTCTGCCATAACAGCCATTTCAAGGAACTTTTGTTTTTTTGCAGGGTCTGTTTGTTTCATTGCATACTGTCTAAGCCACTTAACTCCACTTGTTAAGCCTTTTTTCTTTTGCAGTCCATCTATCTTTGTTTGCATTGCTTTAGCAAGGTTTGCATCAGGATTAAGTCTCATTGAGTTAAGACCGATGGCTAGGTTTGCCATCTTAGCTTCATCATTCCAAAAGTCACTTATGCCATCACCCATCTTACTCATAAAGCCTTGTTCTTCTACAGGTGGAGGCGTTTGTTGTTGTACAGTCTGTTGTGGAATATTTACATGTGGCTGTCCACCTATTTGAACACCAGGGTCTGTCATTTGTTCAGGTGGTTGTGCGTTAGCACCACTAAAACCTAACTTATCCCAAACAGTGCCTTCTTTATCATCTGACAAGTAGTTTCCTGCCATGTTTCCTAGTAATCCGCTAAGTAATGGGTTCATAATATATTCCTATTTATTGTCCGAAGAAACGGCTAAACATTTTCATCTTATCATCATCTTCGTTTAGTTCTCTGTTTTGTTGAGCTAACATCTCAGTTTGGTCAGACATTAAATTAGTATCATACTCATTAGACGTTATAGCTCTATCTAATAGTCCAACACTATCATCACTCTGTACACCGTTAGGCTTTCCTTTAGAAAACTGAGTTGTGTTTAAACCTGTTCCCCATTGCATAGGCATTTGGGTTTGTTGAATGCCTTGAGGTCTTTGAACTTGTTGAGGCTGTTGTTGAGGTAACCCCATATTAGCTTGAGGCTGTTGTTGAGGCATGAACTGCTGAAAGATAGAGTTAAACTCATCATCCGTTAGTCCACCACGTTCTTGAGCGCTACCTAATATCTGCTGTAGGTAACTCATTAGCTTAGCTCATTGTATTTAACAGCGTAGTAGCCGTTATCCATCTTAACAACCGCATTAGGGAATAATTCCTTAGCTTCTTGAGCAATAACACCAAGTGTATGATTCATGTCAGCGCCTAATTCTTTAGCGCCTTCTCTCCATTCCCACTTATAGATGTTTAGACCTGATTTAAGCTGACCCATCTTAGTGATGTTTTTCTTTAATCTTTTATCTGAAGACTTCATCTGCGCACCAAGAGTCAAGTAATCGAACAGACCCGGTTGCTTAGATGTAGTTTGAGTTTGTGGAACAGGTGTAGCACCAAGAGCCTGAGTAACATAACCGATAGACTGACCCGGTTGGTTAGTGTAGCCTTGGAAGTTCTGCTTACCTGCGTCAATAAGAGCTTGTTGCATAGCTTGTTGCTGTGCGCCCTGTGTTGCTAGGTTGCCTGTAAGAGTCTGACCCATGCCGAAGCCTAGGTTAGATATATCAGCCATTTGACCTGCTCCACCCATTAACTGCTGATTGCCTTGTAATCCTGCTTGTTGATTAGCTAGATTTGCTTGCATATTGTTTCCAATATCTTGCTGTGCCATTTGTTGAGCGTTTTGATAACCTTGCTGTCTTAGGTTTGCAGATGATTGAGCTAGTTGAGATACTGTATCTCTACCTAATTCACCCATAGCAACACCATGACGTGAGCCACCGAATGCTTGACCTGCTTGTGCTTGAGCGCCTAACATATTCATTCCTTGAGTAGCACCTCGCATAATATCAGCTTCATTAGCTTTAACTACGTTGGTTTCATAAGGATTCATGTAAGGTGTCATGTTAGTGTTTGCTAACTGACCTGCTTGAACTTGTTGAGGTTGATACCCCATTGCGTTAGCTGTACCAAGACCTGATGCTTGCATACCTTGAGCTGCTGCTGTATTTACGTTTCCTGCACCTGCCATAATATTCTCCTAAACGAACAGTTTGTTGTATTGATTAACATCATTGCCTTGCTTGGCTTTAGTCTCTGCTAATGCTTGCTCATAAAGAGGCATAGAACTGTAACCTTGTACACCACCTGCAAATGTTTGTGCTTGTGGCATTCCTGCCATAGCGTTTGAGCCTTGAGGAGCGAGTCCAAAAGCAGAAGCTGCATCCATGTTTTGTTGCATCGCCATCTGTTGAGTTGGGTTGAAAGCTGCAATATCAGGACCTTGCCAAGGCATATATCCTATCTTTTGCGCAGTCTCTGCTCGTGCTAAATTTCTTATTGACGGCTCTTCAATCCACTTAGGGATTTCCGTCTGTTGTGTTTGGCTTCCGCCTTTTCCACCGCCACCACTCATATCAAAACTCCTTTACCATTACGACCTGTTGTTCTTTCCAACCGTCTTTATTTAATATTTTTAACCAACCCTTACGTCCTGAAAGAGTCATTCCTTCGCACCCTTGGGTTTTAGCCCATTTTACCGCATCTTGGTGCATATCTGTAATCTGTTCAAGTTTCCCACCTGCTAAAAACACATGTAGAACTTTCTTGTTAGGATACACTACTATTTCAGTTACCGCACAGCCTTTTGCGCCTGACCATAACTGCATGTGTCCACTCATTACACCGTCAACTACATCAACAAACCCGTGAGTGTCTCCACCTTTATCTAAGGCTGATTGAATCCACTCTCTACATCTTAGTAAGTCGTCTTTAATGTTCATGGGTCTAGTTTAACCTTTACCCATGCTCCATTCTTAGAAACAACTAAAGTGCCTTGGCTTCTATCCCACATAAGTATTCCATCTTCTGATGCTGATTCACCTGATGTGATGTATCTTAGCTTGTCTTTATTAGTTGATAAAAACGAAACAAGACGCTCACCCCAAACCTTCCAATCAGCTCCTAATGGAGGAGGTGGTTGCATCACCTCTTACCTCCGGGTCTAACTTCCATGCGCATAACACCTGAACGCCAATTATCATTACCTGTGCCTTCTACTCTTAGCCTAACTTGTCTGCCTGTTAAGCGAACGTCTGTAGGATTAGTCAACGTGAAAGGTCCATGTGATGTCTCACTAGCATTCGGATAGAATCGTGTCTTAAATGTGACATCTACTTCACCTTGAGTTTCTTCATCAGGAATAACACTTGATACTTTCATTACTGTATCACCGTTGCCTAAACTAATAGGTCCTGACTCTGCAAAAGGTTTAACTGCTCCGTGTGTGTATCCTGTCTCATGATTGTATAAATTACCACTAGCATCAGCATAAATAGGGTTTTGGAATATACCTCTATCAATACCTGCTGTTCTGTCTAATACTCCTACAGACCAATTAGCATCTTTGTAATCTAGCATCACATATCTGTCATTTTCTGTAGATGTGCCTGACGGATAAAACCACCAAACTTCACCGTGTTGTGAATTATGTATTGCGTATGCCTTAGTTATTTGACTGTCATTAATATGATTAAACACATAGTCTAATACATCACACTTAATCTCTGTAGCTACTGAACCGTTAAAGCTAAAGAAGCCTCTGTGACCCATCCAATATGCGCCTTCATCTACTGCAACAAGTGCCTTACGTGATGCAATACCACATGCTGTACCAACTCTTTCAAAACCATATACAAAAGGTGGACCTGAATAAGTAGCAATGTGAGCATCTTGGTCGGTAACGATAAGAGTTCTACCTCTCATACGAACGCCACACATAATCTGACCCTGAGTTTGTAATTCAAAGTCACCTGCCTCATTTGTAGCTAAAGGAGACCATGCTGTATTATCTTCTCTATCACACCATTGTACCTTTCTAGGATTACCACCTGCGCCTAGTGCAAATACAAACCTTTCTTCTGTTACAAGCGTTGAAGCGTTTGATACAGGTGCGTTGGTTAATGCTGTTGGTAATACTGATGTATTTAACGCCCACTCGTATATCTTACCGTCTTTAGATGAACAAGCAATCAAATACTCGCCCCATGTGTCTAAAGCCCATGTAGTTGCCTCTTCATAAATACCTGAAGATGTTGGCGCTCGACCATAGTTAGTTGCACCATAGAAACCACCACCATAACCTAAGTTTAAAGAAGCATTTAATGTACCTGATGTTAATCCCGTAGGTGTAATGTCGGACACCGTATGGGAAACATTAACATAGTACAAGTGGTCAAATGTAGCACCCACTAAGTTACTTCCACTTGAGTTATCTACCCAAGAAATCATTGCTCTAGGAGCTGATGCAAAGGCTGATGTTTTACGTGAAGTCCAACCGCCCACAGGACGAAGTGAATTATCGTGCCAACGTACTAAGCTAGCATCTCTCCATCTATTAGACGATTCAAAATCAGTACCATTGTTATAGACACCTGACTGTAATTGTAGTGGTATTAAACTCATGCTGCTATTATTGTCCAAGTTGTGGATGTAGGAGGTATAACTTCCCACTTCTCTCTACCAACGGCAAGAGTTCCTGATGTGGATGATACTGCTCCGCCTGTTCGCTGAACTCTATTACAAGTTGCTGTAATTGTAGCTTCAGGTTGTGATGTTGCGCTTCCTTGGAATATCTTTTCAGAGTCTGACGTAGATGCTGATGTTCCGATGAGCGTAGCATTTCCACCCCTAGTAGCAAAGCCTAATACGGTAATAGAGGCAGAGGCTGTAGGAGTTCCTGAGCCAAACCTTACTCTATTGCATATTGAGGCTGTAGTACAAGCAGACGTTACAGTAGCACTAGCACTAATAATGAATACACCACTTGCACTTATAGTTGCAGTTGCTGATGGTGTAGCATCACCTTCTCTAACTCTAGTAGAGCTTATTGAATTAGAAGCTGTTGTGCTTGATATAGCACTTGACTCTCTAACTCTAGTTCCATTACCTGTAGTATCTACAGTAGTGGCGGATGCTCCGTTTACAAGGGCAGAACCTTCAGGTACTCTCCTAGCATTAGCACTAACGGCAGAGGTCGCACCAACTGCTACAACACCAAGGTTAATTTTCTCACCTGATACTGTAGAAGAAGATGTTGCTGATATTACGGTTTGTAAGTTAGCATCATCATAAACGTGAAGACCATATAAGCCTGAGCCGAATCCATACTTATCAGTCTCTTCGAGAATAACAACCTCACCTGAACATGTAGAAGAAGACGTTGCTGTGAGAGTGAACGGACCACTACCCATAGTAACAATCCAACCTACATTAGCAAGAGTCGCAGAAGCATTGACCGTAGCCGATGCGTCATGAACTACACCATCAGTATCTGAGAAAGCTAATAAACTGTAATAAGAACCACCGTAAAGTGACATCTATTTAGTCTAGTGTAATATCTAAGTCTGCTGCGGGAACACGGAATACATCGCCTGTTTCAATCGTCTTAGACGAAGATAAAGCAGCGTATGCCATTAAGTTACCTGATGTAGATGCGTCAAATACGCCTACTGAAGTTACCGTACCAAAGTTGCCTGTTGCTGTTGGATATTCAACTGCTGAGGTGTTTGATGTAGTGTTTCCTGAAGTAGTAAATGCTACTGCTTTACGAACATAGCCATTACCTGATACTTCAGTACCGCCACCTGTTTCACCCGGAGTTGCTGTGAACAATGCTAGGTATAAAGTTGTAGGTGCTGTGTAAGCTGCTGCGCCAAATACATGGTCTAAGATTTCTGTTTCTAAAAAGTTTGAAAATGACATTAATATTTCTCCTTGTGAGGTCTAACCTAGACCCCTGATTTTAAGTTTTAAGCCTGAGCCACTAAATCTAGCGTTCTCAGATACTTCGTTTAGTCTAGCAACAGAGGCTGAATACATCTGCGCCCAAACTGCTATTCTCTCGTCTTCGCCTAGATACGGTGCTGAATGTAGTAGTGCGCCATAAAGGTACACATCAGGTGCTTCTAGTAAAAGCCAATTATCGCTATTACTTGAACTAAGAGCTGTTGTCTTAGCATAGTAAAGTAATTCTGTATTCACAGTCGAAGATGGTGTTGGGTAGAACTGAAATTGACTATCTGCGTGTGTGTAATGTGTTGGTGTGCCAATAGCATCATTATTAGATGCTCTCTTGTCTGCCATTGCTGCTCTTGAGATTAAATCAAGTGGTGATGTTCCGTTGTCTGTGACGTGAAATCTTATAGTCTCCATCCAATCAGCAGGAATCTGTGAATATTCATCACCACCACTCTGTTGACCACTTGCTCTAGTCTCCATCTTCCAATGTCGAATATCTCTGTTAATCTGTGCTTCTGACAATGCGATGAAGTTCTCGATAGCCGATGTTAAATCGTCTCTGTTTAAGAAGTCCGCTATTGCAGTCTTTAATGTAGTAAACGTATTTATAGCCATAGTTTCATTATATCCCTATTACTTGAACTTTTGGTACTTATTTTTGTATGCTGATTTCATACCTTTCTTGATAATAGAATCACTGAAATGCTTTAAAGATTTTTTACCACCTTCATGCTTAGTGATAGCTTTAATCATCTTGTACATGTTCTTATCTGATAGTTTATCAGTAGCGCCTATACCAACATCTCTAGCAACATCCTTAATGTAAGACTTAGTGTCGTTCTCTTTGCCGTTTGGAGCGTACTTATTAAGAATCTTAGTGATTGTGTCAAGTCCACGCTTACGCTTGTTAGTTAGGTCTCTAGTCAATGCTCTGATGCCGTTCTCAGGCTTATCAAACACTACGAACTCACCCTCTGCTACAGTACCACCTGATTCAGTGCCTGTCATGCCGTTCCACTTAATGCCGAAGTCTTTAATGTTGCCAGGATTGTTGCTACGAACATTTCGTACAACTTTAGGTTTTTTAACACCGTCAAGTACACCGTTCATAGGCTTTTCTACTTTCTTCTTAACACTTAATAGACCTTCACCTTCTTCTGCTTGAGATTGCTCAATAGCCAATAATCCACCACTTACGCCCACAGTTTTCTTAGCTACTGATGTTGAGCCATACATTGACTGACCACCTTTAATGCTTGTTTTTAACTCAGGAGTAATGTCTATGTAGTTTACTTCTGCTTTCTTGTAGCCACTATCTGACTCTTCAACACCTATATTAGTCTTGCCTGTTTGTGAGCCATGTTTCTTAGCTAGTTTATTAGCAATGCCAGGAATCTTCTTATCATAAGTGTTTTCATATAACTCTCTGTATCTTTCAGAGTATAAGTCAACCTGTTGTTGTGAATTAGTCCATGCAACTCTATCGTAACCTTCATCTGATGCTATCTTCATAGCACGTTTAAACGCCATCTCTTGCCACTTGTCATTTTTCAGAGGAGCGTTAGGCACTCCACCCTGTAGTTTGTTGCTTTCTGTTCTAAGTGCTGTGCCTCTGTTTACGTATTCTTTGACCTCACCCATAAGTGTGTCAAACACCTTGAAATCATTAACAGGTAGCGACATAGCCAACTCAGTCCATCGAACAACAGGATTATCGTCTCTAGTCTTTATAGAGCCAATAAGCTCATCGTTCTTAAATATACTAGCATCATCCGAACCTTCTCTAAAGTTAAGTCCAACCTCTTTAGCCTTCTTCTCATAGACTATATATTCATCATCGTGTAGCTTAATCTTCTCTGCAACAGCTTGTTGCTCAAGTTTAGTTTCCTTGGTGTCATAACCATCCTTACGACCTTTTTGATGCCAATCTGACTGTAACTCTTCAATAAACAGAACCTTGTTACCATCTACATCTGTTTTATCAGATACACGTAAATGACCTACTACGTTATCCTCTTCAAAATGACCGCCTCTGTAATCATCACCACCTAAAGGTTTAGATGTAATAGGAATCTCTCTGTATGTTCCAACATCTAGTCCTGGTTGGGTGTAATCAGAATACTTTGTGGTTGATGAAGCACTATAGCCAATATCATTATCATAGGCATACTCCCTTATCTGAATGTTAGCTTCGTTAATACTGTAAACACCACCACCATTAATATGTTGACCATCAGGTCCTGTAATCATTATGCCTACATCTTCATTACCTACTGCGGTAAAGTCCTTTCCATCAATGCCTACGTTCCACTCGTAATAAGGGTTTTCTAGGTACTCCTCGTTTTTCATTTCGTAAACAGCATCTCTAAAATCATTATCTAAGTTGTTTGGTATTAAATCAACATCTTTCTCTTTTATAGCATTATCAATTGGTTTATACCAACTAGGAATATTCTCATCAACAATATTTCCATCCACATCAAATACACCTGCTTTTACAGGATATCTTTCTGTGTTTAACTTATTCATATTTAAAATAATAGATTTCTGATTTTCGTGATACACATCACCTTGTGGAATTTTATAATCAAAAAACTCATCAACCTCATATTCTAGGTTTTCGCTTTCCATAACTTCAAAATTAGCATTATCGAAGGCATCGTCAGTGTAGTTATCTGAGGGGTCCTCTAATTGAAGTTGCTCAAGTTGTTCTCCCGCCTCATCTGAACTACCAACATGCTGTGTCTCATCTAGATTAGTCTTGTTGCTGTCCATGTGAGCTAGTAAGCCTGTCTTAGTAACACGCTCATCATTTGCTTTAGCAGTCTGTAGATAACCAAGTAATCCTGTATCTTGCATCTCATCTGCGGTTACACCATTCTTCTTCATAAACCTTTGAACGTCATTAGGAAGGTTTGTCTCTTGCTTTAATTTGTTTAATACGTTCTCTGCTTCTGAGTAAAAGCCTAGTTGGTCAACACCTGTGCTTGCGTCAACACCAGGAGCAACCATACTTTTTTCTACAGGCGCTTCTAAGCCAGGGAACTTATCCATAAACCTAGACATTGCTTGTGGGTCAGTTAATGCACTCTTAGTTGCTTTAGCCAAACTATACAAAGCAGGAACAGACATACCAAGTGTTAATTCCTCGCCCATATTCTTTAATCGAGCAACGAATCTTTCCTCAGCACTAGCATCATCGCCAACCTTAGAACCCATTAGTTCAGTAACAGCATTCTTGTATTCTGTAGTGTTGATTAAGTCAGAGATATTACCTTCAGTTACATCAAGTGTTCCACCAGGCATACTGACTGCAATAGACTCTTTTAAGAACCTAGTGAACTTACTAGCACTATTAGCATTACCCATTACCTTAGCAAGACCTGCGTAACCACCAACTAACTGAGAACCAAACTTGGTTAGGTTGTAAGCTGTGCTGTCTTCAAATTCTTTCTGTTGCTCTTCTGAATATCCGCCACCGATAATCTGTGCGTCTTTCGGGTCAATCACATTGTCATAACCTAACTTATTAGAGCCATAGTTAAGGGCATCAACACCTAGGTCGATAGTTCCTTGTGGTAAATCGTGTAGTAATCCTTGTGTAGCGCCTCTAGTAAGATTCAAGAACAAGTCTTTAGCCTCTTGATTTCTAGGATGGCTCTCGTTCATTAGAATAGCGGGTGTAGTGTTACCAAGCATAGGTAACACCTTATCTACTATATCTTCACCAACACCCATAATCTTAGCAATAGTTTGCTTAGTGTTGAATGTACTCTCAGCACCTTCATTCCAAAAGTCAGTAGCAGTTGGGTCAGGTTTGAATGTAGGCTCTTGAGGAATCACATTAGGTGTAGTTCCGTTTAGAGCGTACATTTGCTCCATAGAGTTGTCTGCTCTCTCACCTACTGAGTCTTGCATCATTAGTCCGTCTAATGTGTCTTGGCGTTGCTGATTCAAGTCATAGTCTGATTGACCAAAGCTATCTGCTGATACTTGCTCACCAAAGTCATTAGTATTGTCGTTCATCAGTTTGTTTACTGACTCATTAACATTGTTTATCTGAGAGCGATTCTCTGCTAATACATCACTCATACCTAAACTACCCATAGCCTTTTCAAACTGTAGGTCGGTCAATGCTTTGCCTTCTTTCTTAAACATTGCTAACATTTCCATCGCTTGAGATGGGTCTGCGTTAGGTGTTAAGTCTTGGAATGTGCCTGAATCTCTTTGTGCAAGTCTCTCGCCACCTTTGTATCCACTCATAACATTACGAGCATCAGTGTAGTCTGTCTGTTCAGGAGACCATGGTGAAATAGTTGATTGTTGGTTCTGAGCCATTGACTCTTGACTGCCTGGCATGAATGATGATTGTGGTACAGGTTGCATCATTTGTGGTGAAGGCTGTACAACTTGTTGTCTTCCTAAGTCAATAGACTCTGTTGGCATCTCAGGTTGTAACAATCCTTGAGCATTGTCAGGGATATTAAATGAATTTGCTTTAGTGTGTCCTTGATGTAGAGGCATTCTTACGTCTACTTGATAGGCATTACCCATATCATCGAATCTTGTCTCCATCAACTTGTCATCAGGTGCGCCTACAAAGCCACCACCTGTTAAATTAACACCCTCTTGACTTAGTAAAGCATCGAATAAACCCATGAATAAGACCTAAATATGACAAATATAGGCGCTATCTTACCATATCACACAATGCCCTTTACGTTTCTTTTAATTGACTTACCCCATGACTCTGCCATAGGTCTGTAGCCGATTGCTAGGTATCTGAAAGCGTCTGCTGCATGTGATGACCAATCATGTCTCGGTCTTGAGCGCCAAGTCTTACCGTTCTCATCATAATCTCTTGAATAGTTAATCAGACAGTCAACACCCTTCTCACACTTAACCTCATCGAACCAACATTTGTCTAGCATTGAACGCACTGCCTGAATACCATCATCAACCATAAGCATAGGAGCAATCTCTACGTTCCTAATGCCTAGGTTATCTAATACCTCTAGCCTTGACTTACCTGAGCCTAGTTCTCTCACTCTAACGTCATGTGGCAAGATGTGCTGTTCATAGATATAGCCTTTCTCTTGTAGTATGCGAGCGTAGTGGTCTAATCCTACACCTGATGCTTCGTAATAATCAATGATGTGTATCTCTGCGCCTATGTATTGAGCAAACCATATAGCAGTTGAATCACCTACACCTAAATCCCATGCTGTAATGACAGGCTTATCTCTACTGTATCTAACCTTACCGATTCTGTCTTCATCTCTAGCCCTACGCATCTCTGTCGTATAGTAAGAGCCTTCACTAAATATTAAGAACCCACCTTCCCAAATATGGTCATACATATCAGGACGCTTCTTCTTGTCTTCTAGTCTTTGCTCTTCCAACACACTAGGAAACCAAGGATTGTCTGAGTAGTTTATTTCACATATATGCGCATTATCAGGAGTATTCACTCTAAAGCGTTCATGGGTTGCGCTGTACTTGGATTCAGGGTTATAACTAATCCACACTTCTGAGCCTTCTTCACGCACAGTTGGGATAAGCTTCATGTATGCCATATCACTTACTCCCTCTGCTTCATCCACCCACGCCAACAATATACGAGCCTTAGACTTAATAGCATCAAGTGAGCGTCTTAGTCCTACAAATGTATATGAGATGCGACCATCTTTAGACCTGATGTACTTTTCGCCCACTTCATAGTAAGCCTCTAACCAAGGAACTGACCTAATTGCTGTTTTAATCTCTTCTAGTGATGAATCTTCTAATGAGTTCATAAACTCACGACCACATAGTATCTGTCCTGACCTACCTTCTCTGCCCCACTCATAACCACGTATAGCTGTCATCAATGCAAAGGTTCTTGTCTTACCTGAGCCACGTCCACCGTAAGCAATGCGATATCTAGCATCACCTACAAATAAAGGTTTTAGTTTAGGCGGTACTTTAATTTGTGCTTTTAGCTTTTCTGTAGTCATTAGTACATGTGTTTAAGTTGAAACCTCGTTGTTAGCTTTTTAAAAACAAAGTTTTTCTCTGTAAATTCAATGTCGCAATCTTTAAAAGGTATAAGGTATGCCAAAACATCACCTGCCTTTATAACTATTGTTGTTTCTTTATCTTTAGGAATATCTATAAAAGAGATTAAATTTAACTCTTGTTGTTTTCCATATTTTTCATTTATTATTCCCATAGGAATAAAACACCCTGAATTGTTGTGATAAGTTGGGTCTGTCAACATATACCCAAAATCCGATGTTTTTAATCTAACATGAATTTCAAATTTTAGCGATATTTTATCTTTAAAAAAAATGTTATCTTCTTGGTAAAACTGACTCTTCTCGTGTCCTGATATTGTTATTATTGAAGGGTCAGCTATATTGTAATAATACTCACCACTTTTGTTAATGGTAATAATAATTTCTGTTGGTGACTTTACTAATATAGTTTGCTTAAAAAGACCAAGTATTCCAGGACAAGTCTTTGCTGTTGCGCCATCACCATTACTAGGAACAATATTAAAACCACTTAAATTTTGTATCTGCTGATGTTTAATTGATTCAATATTATCTTTATATTCATCAACTCTAGCTTTCATCTTACTCCACCAACAAGAAGAAGTTGGTTTTGCTTTGACTAATATAGTTTTTATTAACTCTTCTGCTATATCTTTTGTATTTCGACTTTCATCAATAAATCTATAGTTTAATTTACTTTTCTTCTTCAGCATCTTCATAATCATCCTCACCATAAGCTACAATTTCAATAACTGTTGGCATAATTGAGCCATCGCTTGACATTATGTCTGTTGCACTCTTAGGAATCATCCCATGATTAACACCTAATAATAGTCCTGCTGTCTTCTCTTTGAGTGTTCCATTTAGCGCACCATTGATAAGACTTCTGCCTTGTGATGTCATTAATCCCCTGACGGTGTGGGAAAAATCAGGATAATGCTTCTCCCATTCATAGATAGTAGACTTGTCTACACCTAGTTCCATAGCCAATCCTTCCACCATAGGTATTGCATCGTGATACTTAGTAAAGTGATTGTCAATATAGTCCTGAGCCTTCTCTATCATCTCTTCATTGTATTTAGATGGTCTTCCTAGTGGTAGGAAGTTATCTGTTTTCTTTGCTGTCATGTGTGACATCCTCTATTCTTTTAATTCTTTCAAGTCGTTTGACTACCTCTTCAAATGTTGCGTATATTTCCTCTTGTCTATAATTCACTTCTAAATCTTCAAACTCTAGTACAAATCCGTTAGAAACTTCTTTAATGATTATCTTAGCCATTAGTGTAACTCCGCTGTAGCATCTTGTGCCTCATTTAATGAATCAATAATATTGTTATGAACATCAAATAAGTCAATTTCATCTTTTTCTGACATTGTATGTAATGCTGTGTAGTACATAGCTACCAATGCTTCTTTAGATGTATCGTTCAATAGCACTTGTGTAAATCTAAAATCATCAGTGTCCATGTAATCTTCTATCTCAGTCATCTCTTTATTCCCATTGATTCTAAATATAAATCTTCAGGTCTAGGCAACATGATTCCCCACTCAGCTACAAACTTATCTATCTGCTCTAGGTAATCCTTCATCTCGCCCACCTTTAATTTTGTTGTACTTCTCAGCTCCCTGATAGCCTCGCCTTTCTTAGTCGTTAATTCATTGTAACCCAAAAACTTATCTCTTAGCAACATGTGAGTCTCGTCCTTGGTATAGCCTAGTTCATTACCTATGACAGTTATCCACTCCCAATATAGGCTGTTTTGCTTCTGACTTCTTGTTAGCTTTGACTCTTTTATCTCAATGATAGCTTGCTCCACGTCATGTTCACTATAGAATGCTTTGACCATAGCTTCTATTATCTGCTGCTTAGGTTTGCTTCTTTCAAGTATTCGTTTCATGTTTTTCAACTCTAAAGCATTTAGGACACATCCAATAATGTGTGTACTTAGCACATATTCCACCGCAGTTACAGCTCACATCAATCCCTTACTAACTAAAATCTCTTGTGTTCGTTTCATTCCCATTAGGTGAGATAACAATAAGAACTCTTTGGTATATTCACTAGGCTTGCGTCCATCAAGAACATCATGGCAGCTCGCACAGCAATAAGCACCATGAATATCCATAGCCTTCATTCCCATGCCTCCACCGTTTAAATGAGCAAAGACAACTGTTTCATTATTAGGTCCACTATAGCAAAGGTCGAGACGCACAGTACACGCTTGACCCCTTGCAGATTTTGTAATTTTACTCATCTGAAGTTAGGTCCTTTTATCCACGCAACAAGTGAATGTCTTACACCTTTTGTAACAGGAGTAACTCTATGCCTAATAAATGATGGAAACACAATTACACTACCCTTGTTCTCAAACGAATCAAAAGTAAGTATCTCACCATCTATTTCAAATTCCAATTTACCGCCACTATATTCTGATTTATCAGATAGTTGTATAACTATTGATAACTTTCTATCTAATAATTTATCGGTAATCATACTTTGGTCAATGTGCCAATCATAGAAGCCTTTATCTTTTCCTTTATACTCACCAAACTGTACAGCAAAATCTTTTACAATATCAAAACCAAATGCTTGTGCGTTAGCATCTAGTATATATCTCCATATTTTCTCTTCTATATCTTTGTCTTTAATAAAACAAACTTTTGAAATTCTATAGTTTTTGTCTTGAACTATAGAGCCATCTTCCATACCTATTTGACTATTTTCTAATCCGTTTTTAAGCGCAAGTTTTTTTGCTTTTACAATTAACTTGTTGGGTAAATCTGCTTCCCAAATCCACGTATTAAATTTCATATTTTTTCATTTAACCCACAAAGTAAAAATTGAGTCATGCAAAACCTTCCCTTTTGCTTTCCTTGATATTTTTTATCTAAATTTATCATTGACACTTCATGCTTAATATTTGAAGGAAATATAATAGTTAATCCGTTACGAACTTTAAATGTTAAATTAAAATCAGTAAATGTAATATCTCCACCTTTAAACGTTTGTGGTTCTTTAAAAAAATAACTTAAAACAGTTACAACAGCTTTGTCTCTATGTGGTTCATAGTAATCACTATTCTCATAATACGAAACTAATGTTGTATCTTCATCATATACGGCAGCATCAAAAAACCATGATTCCTTCATTTTTTTATCATCTAAAACATCAAACAATTTTCTATTTTTTGTTAAGATACTAGAAAAGTCTCTATTGTTAAATATTGAATCTATAAAGATAGCTTTATTTTTCTTTAAATCCTTTCCATCATCGTCTTTAGCTGATTGACTTTCAGACGGGTCTAAAAAAAGACCTTTTGATTCAAAATTTAACATTTCATTTAAAATATCTTTATGTTCCACATCATTCCATAAGTCTTCTACAACGATATAATGAAAAGGATGTGTATGTACGGTAATCTTACTCATAATACGTTTATCTGCCAATCAATACAAGCCTCAATAACATCAGCTACTGAGTACACTACTTTAACTTCAGCACATGCTTCTTCAAGTCTTCCTATCATCTCTATCTGAGCAGGGCTTAGTCTGCCTTTGCCACCTGCTGTTGAAGCGGGTCTTTTAATCTCCAAAAAAAACGCTTGACCCTCATGAATAATACACAAATCCGGCACTCCTGATTTAACGCCCTCTTTCTTTAATTTAGTAGCAGCAACTATATTACGCTTACCGCCATTAGGTATTGCAAAGTAAAGAACCTTACGGACATCTAGGTACTGACATATTGCTACTTGGACTTGGTGTTCTAGGTCAATCATAAATCAGGTCTCCCACCTATTGATTTTCTTTTATCGTTTTCAAAGTCTGAGTATTGTCCGTTTTTATCTACATAATGTAAAAATGCTTGAGCGTGCCAATCATCATTTGAACAAACAAGTTTATCTCTCCAATGTACTAATTCACATCCTTTATATATAACCATATCGCCAGGCTCTAAAAATACTTCGTTGCCATTTATAAATATAGGGTATTTAAAATGTTTATCTTTAAATTCGTAGTCTAAACAAATAGAACAGGAAATTTCACAAGATGGTCTATCTTTGTGTTTTAATAATTCAGTACCGTTTGTATAAATACGAAAAAATGAATATGTAGGTAATAATTCTAGTCCTGTGTTTTTTTCCATAGTATCTTTTAACTTTAAAAGTAAAGTTTCAAATGCAGGGTCAATATACTTTTCATACGCACCCATTACTTGTACTTCTGAGTTTATATCAAAATTCTGCATTCTATCAAACAAAGCATATTGAGTAATAAACTTTCTTAATTCTTTGGAAATTACATTTTTAACGATACAAAATCCATTTTTTTCAAAGGTTAAATTATCAATCATTTAGACTCTCTTAATAAATTATTAATAATCTCTTTTGCTGAATCACAAGTGTGTTTCCTTACTTGCTCATCATTCATGTGTGCAATCCTATCTAACAACTCTTTAACACCTACAAGCGCTGTAACACATTGTCTTTTATTATGTCCGAACCATTTCATTAATCAGCCTTTTTAGTATTTTTACTAGTGCAATAAGGGCATCTACCACTTCTGTTGCGATGCTCTATTGGGTTTGTTCGTGTATATCTTTGTAAGCATTTATTACATGAATAGTCATATAGCATTAGAGGTCTCGTTCTCCAAGGTTTTCGTCTTCACCTAAGTAATTAGCAAGACCATATACCGCCCAATGTAGTTGTGCTTTGTCTGCTTTGATTCTGTGCATTAATCCACTACGAGTACATCCTAATAGTTCAGCACATTTAGCTTGAGTAATTCCTAATCTTTTAATTTCTACAGGTATTGAGTTAAAGTAGATAGTTCTACTGACATCTTTAAAAGCCTTCTGTTGCTTAGCCATGATTATTTATATTGTTGAATTAAGTTACTATTATATCACTATGGCTACATTAGAACAGGTAAATTAACATTATTCCACTCTAACTCCCGCACTATCGTTTGTGGGGCATCTACGTTTGAGCAAGCTCAAGCCTCGTTACCATGAGCTATGGTACAGCTCGTCACTTCGTTCCTCTGAGGGATAAATCCCCTTGGTAAGTCAAGAGCTAGAGCAGTTTAGTAATATTCGGTAATGAGAGGAGTTGGGGAAATCGGGGCGAAGAAAACCCAAGGCTAAATTAATAACCTTGAGGATTAACATTCGTATAAAGAGCCGAAGCAGTCTTCATCGTAAGGTCATATCTATAACAATATATGACTCATCCTTTTCACCACCCTGTTCGGGTTCGCTACCTCTGAAAAGATGCGCTAGATTTAAAACACTATACAGGTATTATCCTAATAAGTTCGTAACAAAGGTTGTAGGCTTTCCTTCTACATGTCCGAGTCTTGCCTCAGAAACCAATGACTTAATCTAACATCAACCAACAGCTTTACACGTTTGTAGCTATCTCTGTTATTTTATTCAGGTGTGAGTGAATCCATTTTGAATGACATATCACCTGTCGTGTAGGTGAAGTACCATATAGACCCATAAGAACCCAAGAAGGGTATAATACGTATCTAGGTGGCGCAACACCTAATTTTAACCCTCGATTGTCTCCTAGACTTTCGGGGGTTTTTTCGTTCTAGGTGAAATTATAAACTAAGATTTGAAATAGATGTTGGGTATTTAATTTAATTATTTTTGTAACTTTCTATTGACATGTGTATCGAACATGATATAATATCTCCATCAACCACACTTTAGGTTGGTACTTTAAAACACAAACGGAGATTCAAAATGACAAACTTAGAACTACACAACCTAGCAAGAGAAAACGCTAACAAAGCAGTTGATGCTTATATTAAAGAAAACGGTGAAACTCAATATTGTGGTTACACTTATGTAAAGATTAAAGGTACTACATCTTTCTACCGAGACCTTAAAAAACAAGGACTAACATCAAGAGATTGTGCAAGAGGAATGATGGTTGATGATATTTTAGACACCAACACTCAATCACTAGATGTTAAAGAAGCGGGTGTTGAGGCTTACGCTAACACATTATTAGAAAACAATATTTATGCCTTTGCAGGCTCTGTAGCACTTTAAAACACAAACGGAGATACAAAATGAACACATACAAATTAACAGGAATGGAAAAACTATTTATTAATGCTCAACTTAAAGAAAATGATTGTGGCGCTAAGACAGCATCGGATTTATTAGAAGACAACTTCTCATGTAAGTCTATGGAAGACTATCTTGAGTTAGCTCCTAATTTTACTGCTGCAACAATCGGTGGCTTTCTATCATCACTAGAAAAGAAAGATGTTATCTATAGAGATGAAGACGAAGGTCGTCCTGTAGTTTGGTGGGTAACTGAGGCTTACCTTGAGTCTTTAGAGCCATCTGCTGAATTTACATACTAATATAACTAATAGCCATTAGAGATAGTGGTTATTGATGATATTAAATTCTTTTCAAAACTAACTACATTAATGTTCCGAACATGATATAATTACCCCATCAACGAAACATTTCGCTGATACTTTAAACTAAAAACGGAGATTCAAATGAACGCAAAACAAGTACACAGCATCCTTAAAAATGACGAAGCATACCAATGGTCAAGAGAGTTCAATAGCTATAGTAATATGGTTATGGTTCTTGAAGCTCATGGATACCCACACACTAGAGCGCACGTAACTGCCATGCTTACGGTTTGGAGATAGAATCATGGATAACATGACTACTACCGATTACCAAATCGAAGAAGATTATCAGACACGTTATGAAGCGTGTTACGACACAGCGCTTGATGAGTTCAAAACTTCACTCGAACCTATAAAGCAATCATTCGAGCATTACCTTAACGAAACACCTATCTGCGATGTTCCTTTATATGTGATTATGCAGATGGCACATAGTGTTGATGAAATGACAAAAAAGGCTAACTTCCATTACGAAGATGAGCATGACGATGTTTGGTACAATTTTGAAAGTGAGTTATCAGATATCCTTTTAGACGACTACGGATGGGAGTATTAACATGGGATATTTCAGCGATTTAGATATTGACAATCAAGAGATGGAGGCTATTGGTGGTGTTGTGCCAAAGCACGACCAAGAGCCTGACTTCATGTCATACGCCCACAAGGTGATGGCTTCAAAAGAGTTTGAACAAGACATGATAGATGTTGACCAAGACCAAGGTTATGACGAATATAAAGAAACTAAAGCGAGGTTATTATGAGCCAAGACCAAAGACTATTAGATTATCTTAGAGATAATAAACAGATTGACCCACTTACATCATGGAAGAAGTTAGGCATCTACAGACTATCTTCTTGCATCCACAGACTGCGTAAGCAAGGTTGGGATATAAATACAGGACGTAAAGCAGTTATTAACTCGCATGGAGAGTCATGTGTTGTTGCTCTATATAAGTTGAGAACGTCATGATTAAGATTACAGATAACTTTGTATTGATGGTTGGATTGGCTATGGTGACAATAGCTTTGATTTTAAAAACTGCCAACGGGTTCTTTGATACTGATGTTGGTGAGATACTGATAGGCATGATGGTTTTATTCCAAGCATGGATGTTATGGATGATTACAGGAGAAGATGATGGATAAGACAACAAAACTATGTGACAAATTAATTGATATTCAGAGGCAACTTAAATCTGCCAAGGACAAGAACAACTCATACGGTAAATATAACTACAGGAACGTAGAGGGGATTCTAGACGCTTTAAAGCCTTTGTTATCTGTTGCACAAGCATCAGTCACAATGTCCGACACAATCGAACGTGTGGGCGATAGAAACTACGTTAAGGCTACAGTATGTCTAGCTGATGGTGCTGACAATATATGTACTACGTCTTTTGCATGGGAAGAAGCAAGAAAGGGTATGAGTGCTGACCAATGTACAGGTAGCGCCTCAAGCTACGCCCGTAAATACGCCCTTGGAGGATTGTTTTTAGTCAGTGAAAATTCAGTGGATGCTGATGACAGTGATAATAGTGAAATGAATTATGTATCTAAAGATGCCATTGAGAGAGGTCTTGAAAAACTTGATAAACTTTTTGACGAAGGCAAAGACGAAGAGGCTAAAACTATATTTAAGTGGGCATCAAACAATAACCCTCCTGTAGAACAAATCTATGACAGGTATGTGATGTTATTTGGTTTAGATGACAGCAAGGAAGGAATGTGATATATAATTAATTAACTCGGGGGTCATGCCTCTATTGCGAGTGTGGGGTCAGATAGCGTCTTTTGTTTTTTTTCAGCGCGTCTTCTCCTCGGAAGTATCTCCCACCTCACGGCATTTATGGATGCCAAGTTAAAGAGAAATAGTGCGATTTGTCCACGTTACGGACTCCAAATTTTAATAAAGCAAGGAGAAACATCATGAAGAAGCTAAAAACAATAGCACTAACAGTAGCACTATTAGCAGGAACAGCCAACGCAGCAACACCATACACATACGAGATGGGTCTAGGCTTGGGTCTGATGGAGTATTACGACAATAACTGTCAAAGATTTACCAAGCAAGGTAAGAAGATGGCATATTGGACTGACAAGACTATAGGCGTAAAGAAAGACCATTACGAAGACTATGACACAGGATACGACATGGGTAAGACATTTGGTTGTATTGGTTTAAAAGAAATGTGGGATGAAGACCTAGACTCAAAGAAGTACGCAGAAATGTTCTTTGGTAAACTTAAATAAAGGGAGATTAACATGTTAAACAAAGCAACCCTAATCGGGAATTTGGGCAGAGACCCTGAAGTTAAATACGCAACAAACGGTAACGCTATCGCTAACCTAGCAGTAGCAACATCTGAGTCATGGAAAGATAAGACTACAGGTGAGAAGGTCGAGAAGACTGAGTGGCATAGAGTTAGCTTGTTCGGTAAGTTAGCTGAAGTGGCAGGTCAGTTCTTAAAGAAAGGCTCTAAGGTCTATGTAGAAGGGCAACTAAAGACTACTAAGTATCAGAAAGACGGTGTTGACCATTACTCTACATCAATCAATGTATCAGGATTTGGTGGTGTATTGAAGATGCTAGACAGTAAAGGTGAAGGACAAGCACAAGCATCTGAAAAGCCATACGTTCCTACGGTTCGTGACCCTATCACGCCTGTTGATAGTAGTGGTTTTGAAGACGATGAGATTCCGTTTTAGTATGGCAACTATATCAAAAGAATTTACACTATCTGACGGTAGTGTATGGACAGCCCGCCAACTAGCATTTGAATTAGGTATTACTCAAACAGCTTGTCGCTATAGGCTTTGTAAATCAAACGATGTAGCTGTGGTTATGCGCCCCAAATATGTACTTAATGCAAAAGCACAACGACATAAGCCTTATCAATGTAAGCAATTTTTATTATCTGATGGTTCTAAAATGACCGCAGAAGAGTGTGCCTTCAAATGGGATATTAACAAAAGCACCATGTATGCTAGGCTATTGAGAGGTATTCGAGAAATAGAGGTGCTATCACAAAAGCCTAAGAGTACCGTTAATAAACTTAGCAAGGGTTATGTCAAAATGTCATTCCAACCTAAAGCAGTTAGGAACGTGATTAAAGAGCGTAATTACTTCGACCCTATGAGTAGGTTGTTCTTAAAGATGGCTTGACACAGTAGAGGGCAACGGGGGAAGTCCGACTGACAAAGCAGACCGATATTGCAATAGTAAGAATAACTAGGAGTTACCAAGTTATAAAGACTACTGTTTATAAAAGATAGCTACTGCGAAGACCTCACTTTAGTCGCATAATCTTTCGGTTGTCTCTCTCTATCCACATCTTGGATGCACAATTTATATTACTATCAAAGAACCTTTTAGCTTTATATAAGTCGTAGCATTCTCTCGTGTCTATACATTGATAAACTTCGTGCGTAAGCATCCCGTTGTTTTTCATTATGTGAAGCTCGTCAGCGTAAGTTTGCATCCCAATTAGCATGCACGCTAGAGTAGTTATTTTTATAAAGATAGTGGGTTGCCTGTTGAGTTGACTTTAGTATCAACACGGTCTTGGTCTTTTCTTAATGCTTTTAGTTTCTCAGACAGACTAATGATAGCGCCTGAGTTTACTCTTGTGATTGCTTCTAAAGCAGTATCATCAAATGTGTATGTATAAGCAGGTGTCTTCTCATGAGATGAAGCCTTTAGTGATTCTATATCAGCCAACATTCCTTCATACTTCTGTAGAGCTAACATTCCTGAGAACACTAAGCCACCTATAGCAATAGCAATAGTTACTATCCATGATGCCGACATCTTCTTACCTTCTAATGCTTCTTTAATAAAATTGATTATTGCTTCCATACCATCCCCTGTTATCGTTAATTTTTACGCTATTGTAACCGTTTAAGATGCCACTATCGGTCATTCCTATCGAACTATAAAATGCTTGGTCTTGATACCAATCATCGTTATCTTCTAAAGCTACTGATTCAACTAATGTGACACCTGTGTAGCTACTCATGTCTATTGTGTCTATCATGCCTACTTGAGTCATTGTGTTGATAGATTTAATTAGTTTTAATGTTTGTAACACTTCTGTTGTAGATGTGTTTACGCTTGGTGAATTTGGTAACGCTTGGTTACGCTTGGTAGAAACAGTTTTAGTCTGCTTAACGG
>Ga0307985_10000320_pt1 | contig 28871 bp, 24 predicted proteins | sample EllFjometageno80_FD_203155 | JGI IMG/M metagenome (GOLD analysis project Ga0307985, IMG submission 203155) | Marine microbial communities from Ellis Fjord, Antarctic Ocean - #80 | ecosystem: Environmental > Aquatic > Marine > Unclassified | place: Southern Ocean | collected 2014-10-09 | reverse complement strand
AGGTCATTGGCGACGGCTGGCCTGTGCTTAGTGAGCGCCTCGGCGACTTCTGGTCAGGAACACTGCGCTCACGTTCCGGAGACGAACGCCTGGGTATTAGCCAGGGCATCCTGGGCTCATTCTGGATCGCCGGCTTTGTGGTCATGATCGCGTTCCCGATCGGGATCGCTGCCGCCGTCTACCTTGAGGAATACGCCCCTCGCAATCGGTTCACCACGATGCTCGACATCATCGTGCGCAACCTGGCGGGCGTCCCCTCGGTGGTGTACGGGCTGCTTGGCTTGTTCCTGTTCGTCAAGGGCACCGTGGTTACCCACTGGATTATCGACCGTGTGAACAGCGTGTGGGCTTCGATCTTCGACGAGGAACAGCTCATCGAGGTCGGTCAGAGCACCTTGTTCGCCGGTGGCGTGACGCTGGCCATCCTGGTATTGCCAATCGTGATCATCACCGCTGCCGAAGCAGTGCGAGCTGTTCCGCAAAGTCTGCGAGAGGGCGCCTATGGAGTTGGCGCAACCAAGTGGGAAGTCATCCGTAGCCAGGTTCTACCTTTCGCCGCCCCTGGCATTTTGACCGGCACGCTGCTGGCGCTCGCCCGAGCAGTTGGCGAAGCGGCACCCCTGATCCTGGTTGGTGCAATCACGGGTCGTCTGGCCCCGCGTGACTCGATGTTCAGCGGCGTCGACCAGTTTTTTGGCCAATTCGCCGACCGATTCACCGCAATGCCGATCGTCATTGTTGGCTGGGTTCGCAACTCTGGCGTCGACTCAGGATTCGGTCCCGCAGCCGGTGCAGCGATCGTCATGTTGTTGGTGTTCGTGATCATGATGAACTCTGTCGCTGTATTGCTGCGTAACTACTTTGAGAAGAAGCGGGCCTAAGGATGACTAGCGTGACCTCAACTGATGTTCCCGCAAAGGGTGTGACCTTGAGTATTGATGAATCGCCAGCTGCGACCGCTGCATCACAGGCCCAAGACGTCGTGTTTCGCGCACGTGACCTCAGTGTTTTTTACGGCGACTTTCGAGCAGTTCGCAATGTGGATATCGACATTCGCCAGGGAGAAATCACTGCACTGATCGGCCCGTCAGGTTGCGGCAAGTCAACCGTGCTGCGTTCGTTCAACCGCATGAACGACTTGATCCCCACGGCTCGTCTCGAAGGCCTATTGACCTATCGCGGTGTCGACCTGTACCACCCCAAGGTCGACCCCGTCGAGGTGCGGCGTCGCATCGGCATGGTGTTCCAAAAGCCGAACCCATTCCCAAAGTCCATCTTCGACAATGTTGCCTACGGTCCTCGAATCGCTGGCATCAAGAAGAAGGGCGAGCTCAACGAGATCGTCGAAGCCTCGTTAACTCGGGCCGCACTCTGGGAAGAAGTTAAGGACCGCTTGTCAGCCTCGGCGACAGGTATGTCCGGTGGCCAACAGCAGCGCATGTGTATTGCACGGGCGATTGCGTCGAACCCCGACGTGTTGCTGATGGACGAGCCGTGCTCGGCCCTTGACCCCATTGCAACGGCTCGTATCGAAGAGCTCATGATCGAGCTCAAGAAGGACTACACGATCGTGATTGTGACCCACAACATGCAGCAAGCGGCTCGAGTCAGTGATCGCACGGCGTTCTTCACCGCTGAGGTTGATGCAAAAACAGAACAACGCACCGGCGTGCTGGTCGAGTTCGATCTGACGACCACGGTCTTCTCGACGCCTGCCGATGAGCGCACCGAGAACTACATCACAGGGCGGTTTGGCTGATGTCTGACATGCTGCGAACGAACTTCCATACCGATCTCGATGCCGTTCGCAACGAGATCGTGCGCATGTGCGCCATGGTCACCGAGATGATCCCCCGGGCAACCGATGCGTTTCTCAACAACGACCTGGCGGCAGCGCAGCGCCTGATCGACGACGACGACGAACTCGATGCAGCCGCCGTAAACCTCGACACGATGTGCACGCAACTCCTAGCGCTGCAGCAGCCAATGGCGACCGACTTGCGCGAGATCGTGGCCGCCATCCGACTGAACCCGGAGATCGAACGGTCTGGCGACCTGGTCACGAATATCGCCAAAGCAACCCGACGTATGTTTGGCACCGAATACGAGCCAAACATTCGCGGGCTCATCCTGAAGATGAGCGAGGAAGCGCAGCGGCTGTTCCGCCTGGCCGGGCAGGCCTATGCCGATCGAGACGTCGCACTCGGCGCAGCACTCGATGACATCGACGACCGGCTTGACGAGCATGCCAACGACCTGATGACAGCGGTGTTGAATAACCACAAGGAGAACGAGAGCGATCCGCAAACATCAATTCAAATGGCCCTGATCGGCCGCTTCTACGAACGCATCGGCGACCATGCGGTCAATGTCGGCGACTGGGTGCGATTCGTCGCCGAAGGCTGGACACCCGAGCAGGTTGGCGCCGATCGGGCCATGAAGCGTCGCGCAGGTTCACCAACCCACATGCCAGAGCGCACCTCGCTCGCCGGCACCGACGAAGACGAATGAACATGACAAAACGAGTACTGGTAACCAATGACGATGGCATCGACAGCGATGGCATCCGAGTCCTGACTGCGATGCTGGTTGAGCATGGCTACGAACCGATTGTGATCGCGCCAGACAGCGACTACAGCGGGGCTGGCACCTCCATCATCGGCAAGGGTGTCAGCAGCGTCAACGCTGGCCAACGCGAACTCGCATACGAGAAACGCGTTCTGGCCGAGGCGCCACATGTCGAGGCATATGCCGTCGCTGCGCCGCCAGCCATGTGCACACTGCTTTCGATGCGTGGAGCCTTTGGAGAGCGGCCAGACCTGGTGGCTTCGGGCATCAACTACGGCTTGAACACAGGCCCTGCAGTGCAACACAGTGGCACTGTCGCTGCGGCGCTTACTGCGGCTGGTTTCGGTGTCCCGGCGTTGGCGATCAGCGCGGAGCACCCCTTTGATGGCACTGATACTGCGTTGCGGTACGACACTGCAGCTGCCATTGCTATGCAGCTACTTGCGCTCTTGCCCAATAGCGGACATCTGGTCCTGAACCTGAACGTTCCGCGTTGTTCGCTCGAAGAGGTCGCTGGTGTACAGGCAGCGCCGCTGTCGACCGTCACAAGTTTTCACTCTCAGGTTGAAGAGCGAACCGACTCCGTGCTGAAAATCAGGTTTGCTGCGAGCGGTGAAGCCGTACCAGACGGAAGCGATGCAGCGCTGATAACAGCCGGTTTCGCGACGGTCAGTTCGCTCGTCGGGGTCGGCACAGTCGAGTGCGGCGATCTCATAACGCGGCTGGCCGAGACGAACGCCTGACATGGCCGTATTGCTTGCAGCGATCGCAGTGACTGCGGTTGTCGACGAGTCGTCAAGTTCTAGTGCCGAACCGGCGAGCGATTTGGGTGTCCCGATCCACGTTGGCGACGTGCACATCGACCCGGGTCGACACGAGGTGCTGGTTCGTGGCCAAGCGGTTGGTATGCCGCTGAAAGAGTTCGATCTTCTGGTGGCGCTGGCATCGAACGCCGGTCGTGTCCCAACACGTGATCAACTCATCGACAAGGTGTGGGGGCACGATGTCGGCTCCCTGCGCTGCCTCACTGCTTGATCGAGGACGCAGCGCTGTCGGGTGAGACGGCTATTGCCGCGTGGGCGAACTAGATTTGCCGGGTGAAGGATCAGGTAACGGGTTCGGGCTGGCAGCCCCTGTCGCGACCCAATCTGTCGCGGCCCGGCTCGCGTGCCTCTGCACCTGACGAGGCATCGCCCCGGGGTTCAGCGTCACAAAGCAGCGGCGCCCCAACGGTTGCCCCCTTCATCCGACTAGCTCGGACCCATGCGTTTCATGCAGCTGGCGAGGCATCGGTATTCGTCACGCTGGCGGGCACCTTGCTCAGCATCGACCCAAACGACGCTCGGTCGCGCATCCTGTTAGCGCTGGTGCTGACCATGGCACCTTTCGCCCTGGTCGGGCCACTCATCGGTCCTGCCCTTGACCGCGTCCGCGGCGGTCGTCGTGCAACCATTGCGCTGTCGTTGTTGCTGCGCGCCGGACTCATGGTCTTGCTCATCCGCAATATCGATACGGCATGGTTCTTCCCGACCACATTTATTTGGCTTGTGATGGGCAAGACCTATTCCGTTGCCAAGGCGGCAACGGTGCCAACCACGGTGGATAACCAGGATGAACTGGTTGACAAGAACTCGCGTCTAGCCATTCTGTCGGCGGTCGCTGGTGTTGTTGGTGTTGTGCCCGCAGCAGCGTTGTATCGGCTGTTCGGGGCGACACCCACGCTGTGGTGGGCTGCCGTTGTGTACCTGGTTGGCGTCTTCTTCTCGATGAAGATGCCGCGGGTGTTTGTTGACGACCCAGGGACAACCGAAGACGATCTTGATATTCGTTCGGCTGGAGTCCGGCTGGCATCGTTCGTGATGGCCACGCTGCGCGGCATTGTCGGTTTTGTTTTCTTCCTGCTGCTGTTCGAGTTCGTTCGTTCAGAGCTGCCCGACCTGTCTGGTGTCGGGACAGCGGCGGGTGCTGCGGTGAAGTCCGCGCTTGGTTTCGAGCTGCTCGACGATCCGGGTCTGCCTTGGTACAAAGCGGCGATCCCGTTTGCCCTGTGGGGGTTCGGCGGGTTCGCTGGCAACGTCATCGCTCCGTGGTTCCGCAGACGCTTCAGCGAAGAGAAAATACTTGTCGGAGCGGTCGCTGCGGTCGCCGTTTCGGCTATCGCTGCAATCTGGGCAGGCGGCCTGAGCGGCGCAGGACTTATCGCTCTAATCGTGGGCGGCTCGGCGTCGGCAGCAAAGCTGGCGTTCGATTCGTTAGTGCAACGAGATGCGCCAGGTGCCAATCATGGCGCTGCATTCGGCCGCTTCGAGACCCAGTTTCAGATCGCATGGGTTATCGGGTCGCTGCTTGCCGTGATCATCTCCTTCCCCCTCCGGGCTGGGTTCCTTGTAATCGTAATTGCGTCGGTTGGTATAGGCATATTCATCATGCAGCAAGGCGCTCGTAGCAGCCTGTCGTTCGGAGTGGCACCTCGAATTGGTGTACGTCTGGGCCGAAGCCGACGGCCACGACAGTCCGATGATTCTGGCCCGGCTGCACCACCAGCACCGCCGCTGCCTGTTCCTGAATTACAGCCCACCACGCAGATGGCGGTGGTCACAATTGATGACTCGGGCCCAGCCCAGCAGGTTCGCGCCGCACCGGTTCCCGGGTCGCCAGACCCCGACTGGCCAGCGTCTACACCACGCGACCCGTACGCCGAGGCCTTTGCAGATCAACAGGTGGAACCACCGGACTGGGCGGCCGCCGTCTTTGACCAACCGCCAGAACCAGATCGTCTGTTGCCGCCAGCTTGGCTCAACGAGGCCGACACCACGCGGCCCCATACTGAACCCAATCCCACACCCCCTATGGGGACCGACCGGGTCGAGTAACTGATCTGGCGGAGCCCCAGCGGTCCGCCATCGGGGGAGTTGAAACGGCACCTGCTGTGCGGATCAGCTACGCACCTCAGCTTGAGTGTTCAGGCGCAGGGCATCGACTATTGCAGACGAGTGTGGACGGTCAAGGCCTTGGCTATCAGTCGGCGAGGGCCGACAAGCGTGAGGCTTATTCCTCGGTGTCGGTGCCGTCTGACAGTTCGAGGTCGTCGATGTCGATCCGAGCGAGCCATAGGCCAGGTGCCACGATCTCATTGGGTGTCGGCAGCTCGCGGGTTGAGTTCCAGAGCCGCGCGAGTGTGTCCTGGCCACCGCGCTCGACTACGCCGTCAACAAATGAGCGGCCCTGTTCGTAGCACGCCTGGTCGAGTTCTAGGCCAAGCATGCGCTGCAGGAAACGGTCGGTGGGATCTGCGGTAACTCGACGTCGATGTAGGGCTTCGCTGATCATCGGATAGCTGCTGATCAGGTTCGTTCCGATCGAGTCCATCATGTGGTCGACGTACCCAACGATCGCCGCCATGAGAGCTGAGATCTCGGGCAGCATGGCCCGCTGCGCGTCGCTCTGCACAACGCCCATAAGCGCTTCAGGGTCCTTCATCAGGCCTTCGAGCTCGCCCATGGATTCTGGGTTCGTTGGGTCAAGCCCACCGAACTGGTTGCCAAGCGCTTCGCTGCTCGACTCGAAGGCCGATACGTAACGCGTGATCAGTTCACTGATGCGTTTGGCAATGTGGGGCCGCCGCAACACTGAGTGGTGCAGGTATTCGTGCAGGCACACCCAGAGACGCACGTCGTCGGTCGGCACGCTCCACTCTTCGGTGAAGGCGGCGATGTTGGCGTGAACGACGAGTAGTTCGTTTGCTGCTGGCCGAGGTATCGGCAAGTCATAGGAGCCCAGGCTGGTGCGGGCGAGTTGTCCTGCCATTGATCCCGAGGTCATTGACAGCATCATCGGTGCCAGCATCTTCATGATCTGGGCCATGAAGTCACCGCTAAACATGCCACCAGGCAGGCCAGGAATATCGGCGTCGCCCGGCAGCAGATCTTCGCCCATACCGGACATGTTCTGACTCATGGTGTCAGCCATGGCTTGAAGCATCGGGCGGTAGGCCTCGAGTGTTGCCAGCGCCCATTCATGACGGGTGGCCGGACGAATTTGTGGAGGAGTACCGTCGCCGACGGAAACACCCGTAGCGGTGGAGACATGCAGTTCGGCAACACGCGCAAGTTGTTCGAAGGCGATGCGGTCACCCGGGTCAACATTGCTCTCGGATTCGCCGCCGGTGGCCACCGATGCTGCGATCTGCTTTGCCTGAGCCCAGGGGTCGCCCCCGCCGCCAAACATGTTTGCCATGTTGGACAAGTCACCGAAGAACGGCATGTCGCCAAACGGGTTCCCGGCGTTGTCGCTGTCATCACTCATCACATTCAGCGTAGGCTCGACGTTCAACTATTAGTCATCGGTCTGGCAGGTCATAGCCGGGCTCAGAGGGGAAGCACGTGCGAATCGTTGTCACCGGAGTCGCCGGGGCTGTCGGATCGCGCGTCGCCAAAGCGCTGGCTGGCTCCGACGAGCTAGCCGTTGTTGGCATTGATCGGGTCGGCACGCCGGCCGAGGGTCTGGCTGGCCATCACCTGGGTGACTTGCGGTCCCTTGATCTCGACGAAATCTTCGACGGGGCCGACGCGGTTGTGCATCTGGCTTCGGCCTATGGGCGCAACGAGTTCGTTGACGCGTCTCGTCATGACACCCGCGCTGCTCAGCTCATGCTGGACGCTGCCGCCCGGGCATCGGTTGGTCAGGTAGTGCTGTTGTCGAGCGCCATGGTCTACGGCGCTCGCGCCGAAAACCCGATTCCGTTGACCGAACATGCCCCGGTTCGTCCCAGTGCCTTGGCCTTCGCCGAGAACAAGGCGACGATTGAACGCCTCGGCAACGAATGGCAAGCCGCGACGAATGCCAAGCTGACCATTGTTCGACCGAGCACCGCAGTAGCGAGTGGCCGTTCAAGTTGGGTGGCCAAGAGTATGCAGCTGGCCGCTGGTCTAGGCAGCGACAGCGATCCTCCGCTGCAGTTCCTGCATCTCGACGACCTGGCCGGTGCAGTCGAGCTTCTGGTGCGTTCGCAGCAAGCGGGTGTGTACAACGTGGCACCCGATGGGTGGGTTCGCGCCGAAGAGGTCCGATCGTTATCGGGTCGAGCGCCCCGGCTTCCCATTCCGAGCCAGCTCGCCGACGAGATCGTTCGGTTCAGCTGGAACCGTGGCATCGTGGCCACGCCGCCTGGCATCATGCAATACGCGACCGAACCGTGGGTCGTGTCGAACGATCGGCTCCGCGATCTGGGCTGGAAACCATCGTTCTCAAACGTCGAGGCCTACGTCGACAGTTTCGATCCGCGTCCTTGGGCCATGTTGAACGCGAAGCGTCGCCAACAGATCGCACTTGGTGGTGCTGGTGCTGGTATCGCAGCGCTAGCCGGTGCGGCTCGCTTGTTATCTAAACGTTGGCGAACCTGAGCCAGCGGAGCCAACTACGTCGCACACTGCAAGAGCGCGTCCGGTGGTTAGGGCGCTAGGGCGAGGGTCGCGATGATGATGTTCCGGTGGTTATTGCGGGTGACCGTCAGCACTGCGTCGTCGCCAGGATCGGCCCGTTGTACTTGTCGATGCAGCGAAGCAGCATCGACAATCGGGTTGCCATCGAACGAATCGATCAGATCACCAACGCGCAGGCCAGCCCGGGCAGCGGGTGAGTCATTGGTTACTTGGTCTACGACGACGATGTTGGCACCGGGTTCGTCGCTGACCACGAGCCCGAGCCAGTTGTGCGACGTATCACCTGAAGCAATGAGGTCGACGGCGACCTGTTCGAGCATCCATGCCCGAGTGCCATGGCTGTTTGTGCCGTCGTCAGTGATCATGGCGATGACAGCACCCGTGTCGTCAACGATTGCAGATCCGGGCACTGCGGCCGCCTGGTCGATGACCAGCAACGGTGAACTCACGCTGGTGACTTCGCCAACACTGATCGTGTTCTCGTCGTGATTGAGCGCCAATGCATACTGACCGTCTCTGAGATCGTCGCCATTGCCGAGTGACACGGCCGGCCAGCCATCGCTCTCGATCTGAATAACGGCAACGTCGCTAACGGGGTCACTTGCGATGAGATGGGCCTTCCACCTTTGGCCGTCGTCGGTCCAGGCGAGTACGTACTCGGCGCTTTCGATCAGCCCGGCGCTGGTGGCGATGTGGCCGTCGTCGGTCACGAACATGCCGCTGCCCTCACGCATGCCGCTAGCAGTGACGGCCTGGATGCGCGGCAGCGAGCTGGCGACTTCGTCGTGTACCCGTGCAGTGAGAAGGTCTTCACCTTGGGCAGCGACATCGGCGGCGATTTCAGTGGCGCCTTCACGATCGGCTGACTCGGTTGTTGTGCCGGCAGTGCCTTCGATGGCTATTGATCTGGCTGTTCCGGTAGCAAGCGCAGTCTGCTGCGATCCGCCTTGGCTTGAAACCACGCCAATGGTCAGCGCTGCGGCGCCGATGGCCACGATGCCTGCAGCGGCCTTGAGGCCAGCGTGACGTCGCAACTTGGGTGTTGGTTCGGCGATCTGCACGATCGGAACCGGAGCTATCTCAGCGTTGGCCTGTGCCGCGTGCATGGCAGCGATTTCAGAGGGATGGCGCCAAAGGCGATCATCGGGATGAGGGGTAGGTCGAAACTCTTCGGTCCCATCCTCGTCCTCGTCGTAGTCCCCGTTCACGATTGGAAACACTACTGCCGATCGGGCAGTTGCTCACCGCGCCCCATTCTGAATAGTGAAACTCGCGGGCGGGCCTGGCTGTAATACGATGGGTCCGTGCAGATTCCTACTTCGGGTGATGACTGGGTTGGGCTGTCCAACGAACCGCTTCCCGTCACCGAGGCGCTCGACTGGGCACATCGTCCCGACTGTGGTGCCGTTGTTCTTTTCTCCGGAGTTGCCCGCGACCACAGCAGCGACCGCAGCGGCGTCGACCAACTCGAGTACGAAGCGTACGAAGCGCAGGTCGAGCCTCGGTTGGCCGAGCTCGCTGCCGAAGCCCGCACGCGCTGGCCAGATGTTGGCCGCCTGGTCATGATGCACCGCGTCGGTGAACTCGTCATTGGCGACAGCGCTGTTGTTGTTGTTGCCTCGTCTCCGCATCGGCCCGAGGCATTCGCTGCAGCCCGGTTCTGTATCGATGCGCTGAAGGCCACGATTCCGATTTGGAAACGTGAACGATGGGACGAGGGCGAGAGCTGGGGGCTCGAAGCTCAACACATCATCGAAGTAGATGATTTGGACAATGCGACCGTCGCGGCCGATGGTTCCGTTACTCTTTCTGTCGCCCCCTCAACGGACCGCTAAGAACTCACATGTCACCACTGCTCTTTCTCGCCATCCCACTCGTTGTCTTCGCTCTCGGCTCCAGCGCGCTGTATCTCGCGAGTCGATTCAGCGGCGGTGGATTCAGTCAACGCAACGCGCCCGCAGACCTGCGTACGGTCGCTCCGCTGTTGAAAGACCAACGCGATTCCGGCTGGTCTGTCGGTTCGAGTCAGCACACTGGGCGCTAACTCTGGCACGCGACCTTGCGATCGATCTGGGTACGGCCAACACGTTGGTCTACGCCAAGGGGAAAGGCATCGTTCTTAACGAGCCGTCTGTAATCGCGCTCAATCAGAACAGTGGCGAAGTTCTGGCCATGGGTCACCAGGCCTGGGAGATGATCGGCCGCACGCCGCAATACATCGTGGCCGTTCGGCCGTTGCGCAAGGGTGCAATCACTGACTTCGATGTGACCCAGCGCATGATTCGGCTCTTGCTCGAGCGAGTCGGCGTGAACCGCTTCAACCGACCTCGCGTTGTGATCTGCGTGCCTTCGGCGATCACCCCAGTCGAACGCCGCGCTGTGATCGAAGCCGCACGCCGCGCTGGCGCCGCTGAAGCACAATTGATCGAACAGCCGCTAGCTGCGGCTATCGGCGCCGACTTGCCGATTAACGAGCCGGTGGGTTCGATGGTTGTCGATATCGGCGGTGGTACCAGCGAGTCTGCTCTGTTGTCGATGGGTGGCGTGGTCGCGCTCGAAGCTGTGCGAGTCGGGTCGTTCGACCTCGATGCCGCTATTCAGCAATACGTGCGCCGCGAGCACGGCATTGCCATTGGTGAGCGCACCGCTGAAGAGATCAAGATCGTCACCGGGTCGGCCGCCTATACCGACGGCGAAGTCCAGGCCCAGGTTCGTGGCCGCCAGTTGATGACCGGGCTGCCCGAGACAATTGTTCTCAGCCCTGCCGATGTGCGGTCAGCCGTCGAAGAGCCTGTTTCCGCCATTATCGATTCGGTGTTGGCGTGCCTGGCTCAGGCTCCACCTGAGCTTTCACAAGATCTGCTGGTCACAGGTATTCATCTTGTAGGCGGCGGTTCGCTGCTGCGAGGCTTCTGCGAACGTTTGACCCGTGAGACCGAGGTTCCCGTGCGACTCGTCGATGCACCACTCGAATGTGTGGTGCTTGGCGCTGGTCGTTGCATCGAGAGCTACGAAGCAGTCAAAGCCATGTTCATGAACACTGGCCGCCGCTGAATCTCACCGCTCCTGCCTGTGTTTCACCGCTCCGCTCGGGCCGACGTTCGTCGGACTCGGTCTGTCGCCGTCAGCGCTGCTTTTTGCTCACCGGGACCGTAGTTTCGGTGGCCGCACTCGGTCTGTCGCGGTCAGCGCTGCTTTTTGCTTATCGGGACCGTAGTTTCGGTGGCCAGGAAACAGGGTTTCGGCGAGGCACGAGCTGAAAGCCGGACTACCTGAGAACCTAAGAAACTGCCGGGACCGTAGTTTCGGTGGCCAGGAAACAGGGTTTCGGCGAGGCACGAGCTGAAAGCCGGACTACCCGGCGTAGGCGTCGGGGTCTGGAGGGGCGTCCAGTACGCGGCCGACTTCGAGGAGGTCTTCGGCGGCTTGGCGGACCTGCCAATCCTTGTCGTCGAGGGCGGCGTGTAGCGCTTGATCAGCGCGAGGGTCGTCGAACGCGGCCAAGGCAAGGGTTGCTCGGCGGCGCACGGTGACTCGGTCGGTGCATGCAGTAAGCACGGCGTCGAGGCCAGCAGGGTCTCCGATTGCGCCAAGGGCGGCGGCGGCAGACTCGCGACAGAGAGCGTCGTCATGACCGGTGGCGATAGCGGAGAGCTGCGCGATGGGTGCGGTGCCTGCAGGCCATGACACTTCGCCGCAGGCAAAACAGGTGACTTCGACAACCGAGGAATCCGGGTCGTCGAGAAGCGCAGCCGGAGTTATGCCATCGACATGCACTGCGAGTTCGCTCGCTCGCGCCCGGACACGAGGTGCGGGGTCCGCGATGGCAATGCGGATGCGATCGGCCGTGCAGGCGCCGAGTCGATACAGAGCCGAGAGGGCGGCTTGACGCACGATGGCATCCGGGTCGCCAAGGTGGGCTTCGACCGCGTTCTGGTCACCGCTGTGGCCAGCGACCACCACAATGCGGTGGCGCTTGACCACGTCGGAATCAGGGGGTGGGGGAGGCGGTGAGGTTGCGGCCACTACCCGGCCAGAATTTCGAGCAGGAGTCGCCCCGATGCGATGATCAGCAGGGTGAATCCTGCAATAGTCATTCCCAGGCCGATCACGATCAGAATCAGGATCAAGAGTGATCGGACTCGGATGTACCACGGCGTGCGAGCGTCGTAACCTACGACCGCCCGGTGGTGTCGCAATGGGTCGCGTCCTCGGCCACGCGCTTCGCGGCTCGAGCGTGGCCCGCCAGGCTGGCCGACCCTCACCGCTCTGTGGTTCAACAAATCTCTGCCGAATCGTGGACCGGATGTCACTCGCCGCGTCGTAGCACGTACCGTTGCCGGGAGTGGCAGACGCAGGGCAATGGTTTCCTGGCACAACGCCAGGAGGATCAGAGTGACTGAGAGTACGAGCACGGGTAACACGACAGATATGACTGTACCTGCACGAGTCGTCCCGGATGGGTCGTCGCCGACGACAAGGTTGTGCCGATGAATCGCTGGCGCATTGGGCTTGGTGTGTTGGCCGTTGGTGCAGGCGCAGCGGTGCGTCAGCGAATGAAGGCACGCGTGGACCCCGGACCTGATCTTGTTGCCCCGGTGACTACACGGGACGACGCTCCGGCATCGAGTACGCCAGTCAATGATGATCCTGTAGTCGCTGTTTCCGATGTTGAGTCGGTGTCGTTGGGTGATCCTGTAGTTGCGCTTGCTTCAGATGTTGGGCCGGTGTCGTTGGGTGATCCTGTAGTCGGTGTTTCCGATGTCGCAGCCCCCGTTATCAGGCTTCCAAACATGCCGCCCGCTGGAAGCCATGATTTCGGCGTTCGATCGGCTGCAGGTGCAGGTGCGATAGTGCCAACAAATTCGCTACCGCTGCCAAAGGTCGACGCTGCGCCATCGCGCTTGTCGCAAGTGGCGACGCCGGCTGTAGCTCGTGGGAGTGGTCCCGATGAGCAGGTGCATCGGGAGGCCGGTGAACACATGGCGTCGCTTCCGCCGTCAGCTGCTGAGGCGGCTACTACCAGCGACACGCAGCTAGGAGCGATGGCTGGCGCAAACGTGACATCGGACGGCAATGGCCCAGTGGCTCGAGAGCGGTTCTATAGCGCCCATCGCGGGTGGAGCATTGTTGGAAGCATCCTGCTGGCCTTGGTCGTGACCGCCATCGTTTTGGCATCGGTTGTGCCTTTGCCGTATTACAGCTTGCGACCTGGTTCGGTCTACGACACCATCGAACGAGTCGAGGCCCCTGGCGACTTGATATCGATTCCCGAGGGCGATATCGGCTTCGTCACCGTCTCTCAGACCGCGAACATCACGTCGTGGCAGTGGCTCAACGCCAAGCTTGACAACAATGTGCGTATTCTCCACGAGGACGAAGTACGCGGCGATCAGACTGCCGATGAGCTACGCGAGGCCGACATTCGCCGGATGCAGGTATCGAAGAATGCCGCCGTTGTTGTGGCGTTACAAAAGCTCGGGTTTGACCTGATTATCACACCAATCGGTATCGAAGTAGCGCAGGTCTTCGACTGCACCGCTGCTGACGGCACGCTCGGAACCGGTGACTTGATTGTTGGGGTGAATGGCGTCGATGTGCGCAGTGGAGAGGAGCTGGTCGAACAGCTTATGGAGCAGTCGATCGGCGACGAAGTCGACCTGAGCGTCGAACGGATCGATCCAAATAATCCAACCCAATCCATGCGCACTGATCTGGTTGCGATCACACTTGGGTCTGCGGACGCCGACTGCCTTCCCGACGATGTACGAGCCGACGAACCTCGCCCGTTCATCGGCATTGGTACTTTGCCGATCTTCGAGGAAGATTTCCCGATCGACATCGACCTGCGCACCGGCAACGTTGGCGGGCCCTCGGCTGGGCTGGCATTCACGCTGGCAATCATGGATGTACTCAGCGAAGGTGAACTAACCAATGGGCTGAGCATTGTTGCCACTGGTTCTATCGACCGTGAGGGCAACGTCGGACCCGTAGGCGGGATCCACCAGAAGACGGTTGCTGCCGAGCGTTCACGCGCCGACGTGTTCTTGGTGCCGAAGTGCTGCGACAACTTCGGCAGCCGTGAAACCGGTGAACCACTTGGCCTGCCGAGCAACTACGACGAGGCGGTCAGCTACGCCGAAGACATCATGGTGATCGGTGTCGACACCCTTGACGAGGCACTCATTGCCCTAGGCGAGCTTGGCGGCGATGTGGACCGCTTCCTCGAACAGAGCTCATCGTAGAAAGCGGCTGCTTCGGCGGTTGTTCGAAGTCGCCATCTCTGTGCGCAGGGCATCAGTCGCGGGGTCAGCGAACGACATTGGCTGATTGACACAGCGGGGACGCGGCACGATACTTCGTGCACTGAAAGTGTGGGCTCGTATGAGAACCGGCATCCAGTCAGAGGGAATTCAATGACTGAACGACGAGCACCGACGCTGCGAGCACGTAATGAATCCAGGGTCCTCGCCCAGGCCGGGGCTACGGCTGAGGCCAAACCATTTGACCGCATCCCCGTCATTGATATCACGCCGCTTTTCAGCATTGATGCCCAAGCCCGAGCGATCGTTGGATCCGAGATTCGCACCGCATGTATGGACGTCGGATTCTTCTATGTCAGCGGTCATGGTGTCGATGATGCGGTCTACGCCGGCGCGTTCGCCGCGGCGCAGTCCTTTTTTGATCTCCCCGATGAACACAAAAGCGCGGTGTCGATCTACAACTCGGCTGCCATGCGCGGGTACACCGGTCTGCTCGAAGAAAATACTGACCCGGATAACCTAGGTGACCTCCATGAGGCGTTTGACGCTTCGCTGGATCTTGACCCTGATGATCCTGATGTGGCGTCAGGTACCTACGGGTATGGCGTCAATCAGTGGCCTGAGCTCGAAGGGTTTCGGACCGCGGTGATGACCTATCACCAGGCGTTGGGTGTTCTTAGCGAGTCGCTGTATCGAGGGTTCGCTCTTTCGTTAGATCTGCCCGAGGATCACTTCGCGCCGATGTTGACCAAGCCGATCGCTGAGTTGCGGCTGCTGCACTACCCGCCGCAGGACCAGCACGACGACGGCAAGATCATGGGCATCGGCGCTCATTCCGACTACGACGTGTTCACGGTGCTGGCGACTGACGAGACGCCGGCGCTCCAAGTGCAGAATCCTGCGGGTGCATGGATCGATGCACCCCCGCTTCCCGGCACGTTCATCGTCAACGTAGGTGACCTTATGCAGCGTTGGACCAACGATCTGTACCGCTCGACTATTCATCGGGCCATCAATCGGACTGGCCAACGTCGTTATTCGATCCCGTTCTTCTCCAACGTCAACCCACTTGAGATGGTCTCCGTACTGCCAAGCTGCCGATCGGACGACCGCCCGGCACGGTATGAACCAATCGGTGCTGCGGCCTATGTCGAGGCATGTATGCAAGAGGCGTATGGGGTAGTTGACGGCTGAGCCAGTGTCGCTGCGACCCATAGATGGCTCTTTTCCTGCCGTCTAGGGAGTTAGATGGAAAGTTTTTCTGGGCGCTCAACCCGACGATTTTGGTTGTGTTGGTGCTGATGTGGCCCATGTTGTTGGTGTGATTTGGTCCCGAGAGCCACCACCATGCCCCAATGAGGGGTTCTAGCCCGCATACCATCGTGTCTGTGGGTGAGCCTTTACCAGAACAGGTGCTGGATACCGCTGTCGATCCAACCGAGATCGTGCAGCAGTCGTTCGATACCGAACGACGAGGTTTTGATCAGCAACAGGTGCAGCACTATCTGCGCGCCGTCGCTGATTCATTGCGGGATGCGCAGCAGCGCGAGGCCGACATGCGTAGTCGCTTGGGTCGGGCTGTTCGCCGCGCCGAAACTGCCGAGGATGCGCTTCGGAATGTGCCGACGCATGACCCAGCTGAGCTGAACCGCGAGTTCGGTGACCAGGTGTCCTCAGTCCTTGAGGCCGCTCGTGTCGCTGGAGATCAACGAGTTGTTGTAGCCGAGCAATCGGCCAAAAAGATGATGGCTAACGCCAAGGCCGAAGCATCGACGATGCGGGCCGAAGCCGACGCCATTCTGCAGGACCGCCACGCCGCTGCTGAATTGACAGCGACCGAAATCGTTGGCGATAGCCAGACCGAAGCGCAGTTGATTCGCGAACAGGCTCGTATCGATGTCGACGCAATGATCAGCCAGGCCGCCGATCGCGTGCAACGCGCCAGTGACGAATGTGATGCCCTGATTAGTGAAGCCGAAGAAGCCCGAGCCCAGATTCTTGAAGACATGGAACGCCGGCGCCGCCAAGCCCGCGCCCAGGTCGAACGTTTGCGGGTCGGTCGAGACCGACTGCTGCGTTCTTACGATGTGGTGCGTCGCACGCTTGAGGAAACGACTGTTGAACTCAAGTCGTCGCTGAAAGAAGCAAAGGTGCGCGGCGAAGGCGCAGCCCGAGCAATCGCATCCGAACCTCTTGCATCACGCGAGCAGCTCGAAGCCGAGCTGCGTGACGCCAAGATGATTGGTCGCATCACGATCTCTGATCCAGCGCCCGCGTCCTCAGAAGACTCAGCCGTTACGGGCGCTCTTCGTTCACCCGCGCTGCCTCGCCATCTCAGCGCCCGAGAACAACAGGACCTAGACACAACCGCACCGACTAGCGGCCCGCGAGTATCTGAAGCGATGAAGAAGGGCGCGCTGGCGGCGCAGCCAAAGGCACCTGCAATCGCCCCTGCCCTCAAGGCATCAGCGGTCGCCGATGCGTCCGAAGACCCAATCGCCGCCATGATGGCCGCCGCCGAGGCCAAACAGGCTGGCACCGCCGCACTTGTGTCAGTCGACCTTAAAGACCGAAACAGCGCAGACGCTGAAGACGCGACCGGCGGTGGCGCAGATGCTGACGCCCTGGGTGCTGAAGACCGAGACGCTGATGCGCCGGACGGCGAGCCGGGTCAGATTGACGCTGAATTCTCCGAACTTGAAGACAACGACCTCAACATCGTCGAACCATCTGACGAGATCGAAGAGGTGGTTGCAGTACCGCTCACCGAGGCTGGCTCTGATGCCGCAGCGCCTGGCCTGTTTGCTGCACTTCGGGTACAGAGGTCTGACCGTAAAAGCCCCGCTCGCTCAGCAACAAAGAAGTCAGTAACAAAGAAGTCAGGCTCCAAGAAGTCAGGCATAGAGAAACCAGCCTCAAAGACTGCAACGACCGATCAGGTTGCATCCCAAGAAGCAACAGATCTTGCCCCCACAGAGTTATTGGCTGCGGTAGATGACGATCATGGCAACCTCTCGGCGTCGGTGGGCACCATCCCTGGCATCGAGGCACAACGCGATGCGGTAATCGCCGACGCGGCGAAGCAACTCGAGAAACGTCTCAAGCGAGCGCTTGCCGACGAACAGAACGATGTGCTCGCAGGCATCCGCGCCGCGAAGAAGAAAGTGGCACTGACAGCGATTGTCGGCGATGTCGATACCCACATCAATCGGTACGTGCTCGCCATCCACGAAGTCGCGGCAGTCACCTATGGAGCTGGTGCGGCGCTCATCGATGTCCAAGCGGCTGAAGGCCACTTGCCAGCAGGCGCGGTCGAAGAGCTGCTTGAAACTGATGTTGTGTTGCCGATCCGACAGGGTCTAGCTTCGCTTGACGATCTCGGCGTAGACGCCGCCGACATGCATATCGATCCGGTTCGGGCCTTCTATAGGCAGCGCAAAACGGACCACTTGGGCCTGGCTGCATCCCGTTTGGCGAATCTGCTTTGTGTCGCTGGGCTATGCGATGCTTTGCCCGAAGAGTCTCCACTTCCTTGGGCAATGACTGCGAAATAGTTGGGGCGACCTGAGAAGCGTCGAGGTACCCGGGTAGCATCAGCGCCTAATGCGGCCTGAATCAGCAATGCCGCGACCGAGACGGTCGCAGTCAACAATGAGTGGTAAGGCGCGAGGGCTACTGGCCTTCATCGTCGTCGGACTCTTCGCCCTCCTCTTGTCGGTGCGCGGCATCGCCAACTTTGTCACCGACTACCTGTGGTTTGACAACGTTGGCTACAACGATGTCTGGCGCCAGGTTTTGGCATCGAAGATCATCCTGGCGGTGATATTCGTTACGTTCTTTGCGATCTTGTGCTGGGCGAACCTGTGGCTCGCTGACCGCTTAGCCCCGCAGTACCGCGAAGCCAGCCCCGAAGAAGAAGCCGTCATGCGCTTCCGCGAGGTTATTGGCTCTCGTTGGGGGTTGGTCCGATTTGGCGTGACTGGGCTGTTTGCGATCAGCATCGGCGCAGGCGCAGCATCGCAGTGGCGTAATTGGCTGCTGTTTACGAACAGCGTCGACTTCAACGAGATAGATCCACAGTTCGGTCGAGACATTAGCTTTTATGTCTTCCGTATGCCGTTCCTCAACTTCGTAGCGAGTTGGCTGTTCACCGCACTCATGGTCGTGCTGGTGCTGACTATTGCAATGCACTACCTATCTGGTGGCATCCGAATCCAAAGCGTCAACGAACGCGTCACGCCGCAGGTCAAGGCGCACGTGTCGGTGCTGCTTGCTGCCATGGCGCTCGTGCGAGCGTTCACGTACTGGCTCGATCGGTACGCACTCAGTTACTCGACCGACGGCAAGTTTGCAGGCCTGGGTTACACCGATGTCAAGGCTCGGCTCCCCGTCCTGAACCTGCTGATCCTGATCGCACTGCTCTCTGTTGTGCTGTTTGTCGTCAACATCCGTCGCAAAGGATGGGGCCTTCCCGCCGTTGCTGTTGGTCTGTGGGCGCTCGTGTCGATCGTGATGGGCGGCATCTATCCCGTCGTGGTGCAGCGTTTTTCGGTTGACCCCGACGAGACCACCAAGGAGGCGCCGTACGTCGAACGCAATATCGATGCCACTAAAAATGCGTTTGGCCTCGGCGGTGTCGACCAACGGGTCTTCAACTACCACGAGGACCTGACCGGTCAAGACGTCGCCACCAGCGAGCTAAACATTCCTTCAGTCCCGCTGCTCGACCCGAGCATCTCTGTGCAGACTTTCCAGCTGCAACAAGCCGAACGTTCCTTCTTCAAGTTCGACGACAATAGGCTCGACGTCGACCGGTACTTCGTCGATGGCGTGCAAACGCAGGTGCTGATTTCTGCACGCGAGCTCAATCCGTCGGGCATCCCAGAGAGCGGCTGGGAAAGCGAAGTCCTGAGCTTCACCCACGGCAACGGTTTGGCATTGGCGCCAGCGAACCGTATTCGCGACAGCTTGCCTACTTTTCTGATCGGCGATGTGCCGCTCAAAAACGACATCGAAGACGATATTCCGATCGACCAACCCCGTATCTATTTCGGCGAGAACATGGGCGGTTACGCGATCGTTGATACCGATCGTGACGAGATCGATTCGATCGACGGCAGCACCCGAATATCGCACAACTACGCGGGCGAAGGCGGCGTGACCGCCGGGGGCTTCTGGCGCCGCTCCTTGTTTGCGCTGCGTTTCCAGAGCATCGACCCGCTGATCTCTGACTTCGTTCGCGACGACAGTCGCTTTGTGTGGAACCGCAATATTGGTGACCGCGTAGAAAAGGTTGCGCCGTTCCTTGAGTTCGACCACAACCCATATCCAGTGGTGGTCGACGGGCGAATCCTGTATGTGGTCGATGCGTATACGACGACCAGCAACTATCCCTATGCCCAGAGCCGCGAGAACCTAGGTGTCGCGAATGGTTCGGGTCTTCGGTCCGAATTTAACTATGTGCGCAACTCGGTCAAGGTGACGGTCGACGCTTACGACGGCAACATCATCTTGTATGTCGTAGATCAGAATGATCCGATCATCCTGGCGTGGCAACAGGTCTTCCCTGAGCTGCTTCGGCCCTTCGATGAAATGCCCGAGGCGCTGCTCGACAACCTTCGTTATCCCGAAGACATCTTCACCGTCCAGACCAATATGTGGGCCAAATACCACATCGATGTCGACGAAACCGCTGACCTGCTCGAAGGAAGCGACGAGTGGGCAGTTGCACAGGATCCCGGCGGTGTGCTCGGTGCTGGCCAGACCTCGACGACCAACGCACAGGGTGTCGAGTCTCGTGCCGAGACCCGAGTCGGTCCCTATTACAGCTTGCTACGGCTTCCCGATGAGACCAAGCAAGAGTTCGTAATTTTCCGGTCGTTCGTGCCGTTCTCGGCCGATGATCAGAGAAAAGAGCTTCAGGCGTTCATGGTCGGCGTCAGCGAAGTCGGGTCGCAAAATTACGGCCGGCTTGTCAGCTTCGAGGTGGCCAACGTTGGCGGCGATGCCGAAGCCCCAGGCCCTGGCCTGGTCGCGTCGCAGATCACATCGCAGGAAGAAGTCAGTCGGCAGATCTCGTTGCTGAATGCCCGCGACGAAGGTTCGTCGGTCGAGTTCGGCGACCTGATCGTCGTGCCGGTCGAGGGCTCGCTGATCTATGTTCGTCCGCTGTACGTGATTGCAACCGGTACCCGACAGCCAAACCTGGAATGGGTCATTGTGTTCCATGCCGACAACGTCGTCATGTGTCACTCGATGACAGACTCGATTCGGGCACTCTTTGGTGTCGAAGTCCGCGGCCTGCAAAGCGACGATGATAATCCCACATGTGTGGGTGACGTTGCGTTCGATCGTTTGAGCACGTCGAACTCTGGCAGCAACGAGGCGCTGGTGATTGGTGATGGCCCAGCCGCCGAAGAAGCACTAAAGCTTCTCGACGAAGCCAAAGACGCGCTCATGGATGGGGATCTTGGCCGCTACCAGGAACTCGTTGATGGCGCCCGCGGCGTGCTTGTCGCCGCGGCCGAAGCTGAAGAGGCCGAAGCTGAAGCGGCCGAAAAGGATGCAACCGCTTCCGATGACGCAGACACCGCAGAAGCAGACACCAACGCCGACGCCGAGGACAGCGACGGCTAACACGCTCGCGCTGGCAAGTACGGGTAGCCGAGCATGTCAACGGGGTCGCGCGGGTGAACCCTGGTAGTGGCCTGACATTGGGTGGCCTGCCCGTGGGTAAGTAGCTGTGCTCGGACTAGTTTGGCTGAAATTGTTGAGCGGGCGTGGGCAGTTGATCAATTCATCGAGACCACCATTCCAGACCGAGGAGTGACGATTGCAGCAGCCTTGCCAGCGGCGCGACTGGCCGCCGATACCCAACACAGCCTTTCCTTCAGCTCAATCCAGGCAGAGCGTCACTTCGGCGTTCGCCGGAACGGTCAGGTATGAGGTAGGGGAACGAGACGATGTCCGTCGAAAAGGCTAGAACAGGGCCCCAAGAATCGTATAGCAGGCCAGGTGTGGCAGTTGCGATACGAAACATATGCGAAACCGCTCAGTGCGGAAGTGAAATCTGTCCCATACTTGTTGCTATGAGGGAATGTTCCACGCTCTGGCAGCGTTCATTCTTCTCGATAGGACCAACGCAACCTTGCAATCACAGGGAGAAGTGCACGCCAATGACTGACTCAATCCTCCAATCCGAAATCGACCGCATGATCGATTCGCTCGACGGAGCCATCACGAGCCATTCTCGAGTGATCGATGGTCTGCTTGACCTTCGCTCAGCCTCGGGCGATGACGTGAAACTGGTTGCCGTGATCGAGGAATCACTTAAGAACATTCCTGGTCGCACGAACGTGGATACAGAATGGTGGAAGACGCAGCTCACCACATTCCGGCTGATGACCGACGATGCTGTCGGGGCTCAGAACTAACCCTTTTCCCCAATCGGCCTAGGTCAATACAAGCAGACGCACGGCGCGCAGAGCCGTGCGTCTGTTTGCGGTTTTGTGCCGCCGGGTTGTCGGGTTGTTGGGGCGTTCAACCTACGATTACGCAACATGTCCCCCGTGACGCGGTGGAAGGCCTGTGCCAGGCCGGTTGCAACGACCCGACGACGTAGTTTCGGTCCAACGATCGGGCTGTACCGCGGCGCCAGTAACAGCACAAACCACAGGCCAAAGAAGCGGCGCTAGTTGGTTGCCAGGCGAGGGTCGGCGCAGCAGGCTGACGCAACGGTTGCGACTGCGAGAATGAGCACTAATCTCACCAGCGGCAGCCGACCAAGGCGCGGAGCCCACCAAGGGGCCGAGCCGTCGGCGATGACCAGCTGCCACGCCACCAGGTGCTGGTGTGCACGGCATGTCAGGTTGTCTCGCAGCGGAGTCTGCACGAAAACGACTCGGTCATGCGAGCGAGGTGAGCGATCGAATTCTGCGACGAACTACCTGGCTGGTGAGTTGAACGTCGAAGATTTCACCGGGAGGGTCGGTTTCACTGGTGGCAGTCCCTTCGGTGCGGTGGGTAGCGTGCAGCCCGTGATTGAACTCGAGTCGCTCGATGCCTTCGATGCGTATTTGGATGGCCATAAGTCCTTGACTGATGTCGCGTGCCAGGGCCTCGATCTGCGTGAACGCAGTTGGCGCCTGTTCGAAGCTGATGTACGAGAAGCATTCTTCTTGGGCTGCCAGCTTGAAGGGTCCGCGCTCGAGTATCTGAACGGCCACGGGGCCTGCGTCTTTCCGGCACTCGAAGGGCTGCCATTTCGTAGTTTCCGCGGTGACCTTTACGACGCAGCTGAGCTTTACGCGGGGTACGTGCCTGGTGAACATCAGAGCTACGAGGTCACGCCCGACGCGCGTTGCTATCACGAACACAAGCGCACGGCCGCCAGCCTCCATGTGGTGGGGACGCTGGCCGAGCGGATTCACGATCACGCAGTGGACAATGCTTTGCATCAACATCTTGCTCAGGTGGGGCCTGAGTCAGTCGTAGCGATCATGGGCGGCCATGGCCTGACCCGCACCGACAATGCCTACATCCAAGTCGCACAGCTGGGTAGAGCACTTACAGCTGCTGGGTTCTATGTCGCGACCGGCGGCGGGCCCGGCGCAATGGAGGCTGCGAACTTCGGCGCATGGATGGCAGCACATCCACCTGAAGCGCTAGATCAGGCACTGTCGGTGCTTGCTGGTGCGGCCACCTTTGAGCCAGTTGGTGAATGGCTTGATGCAGCGTTCGAGGTGCGCTCCCGGTGGCCTCAGCCTGAGCCTGCGACCGGGTCGAGCCTGGGGGTTCCGACATGGCACTACGGCCACGAGCCGCCAAACGTGTTCGCCACAGAGATCGCCAAATACTTCGCAAACAGCATTCGAGAAGATGGCCTATTGGCGATCGCCCTGGCTGGCGTCGTATTCGCCCCGGGTAGTGCTGGCACCATTCAAGAAGTCTTCCAGGACGCTGCGCAGAATCATTACGAGTCCTTTGGCAAGGTCAGTCCCATGGTGTTCCTCGACGTCGAGTATTGGACGACGGTCAAGCCGATCTATCCGGTGTTGCAGCACCTGGCAGCAGGCAAGCCCTATGGCGACGTGCTTGCCGCCTTCGATGACATCGAACCAATCATCGACTTCCTCATCACCCATCGCTAAGACCGGATCCGGTTTGGACGAGGGTCGCCACTGTGGCGATGTCAGTCGTTCAATCGGTTGGCTGATCAGAGTCGAGTTCGGTGCTCTGACAACGCTGTTTGCCTACCCCTAGAGTGGCGGCCATGCGTGATACCAGCGAATCGTCGACCGAACTCGTTGCCGAGGGCACGATGACGGCCTCAGCCCAGCCACAGCCAGATGTGTCGGACCCGGCCAAGCTCATTCGTCTGGGCACCATGTTGCAGACGATGCTGACCGAGCTCAAGGACACCGAGAATGACGAGGCTGGTTTGCAGCGTCTAGCGCAGATCCATCACGAGACGATCGAAGAGCTTGGCGAGATACTGAGCGACGACCTGCACGAAGAACTCTTGGAATTCAATGATTGCTGCGGCAACGACACCCCAAGCGAGAGCGAGATGCGCGTGGCGCATGCCCAGCTTGTTGGTTGGATCCAGGGCCTATTGCGCGGCATGCAAGCTACAGCGACCGCTCAGGCTCAGATGGCTCAGCAACAAATGATGATGATGCAGGCTCAGATGCAAGGCCGTGCACTTGGAGGCCCGGGCGGTTCCGATGGCGCTGCCCACGGACAGCCTCCGCAGAAGCCTCGCAACTCCGGTCCTGCTGTTCCCGACAGCGGTTACCTCTAAGCCGGAAGTCCAGGATCAGGGTTTGCGCACCATGACGAAACTAAGGATTAAGCCATGTACGTGCTGAACGTGATCGTCGCTCTGCTGCTGGGTGTTGGATTCCTGATGTTCGGTGTTGGCAAGATCATTGGCGTGAAGACTATGACCGAAGCCCGCCAACATCTCGGCCTCCCCAGCGGCCTGTTCAAGGTCATCGGCGGCCTTGAGATCTTTGGTGGCGCCGGTGTGCTGGTTGGTCTGCACGTCGATCTGCCGATCATCGGAATTCTGGCAGCCGTTGGCTTGGTGGGTATGACGATTGGGGCCGCGTCGTATCACCAAAAGGTCGGCGATGCCATGAAGGAATGGCTCCCCGCTGTGATGATGGGGTCGATGGCGATCTTCTATATCATCCTGCGAATAGCGACGGCGTAAGCGACAAGTTTTCGCCCTAGCACGAGCGCCACTCGCTTGTCTTCACCAGCGCGTTGCGCGATGGGCACCCCGGGGATATCTTAACTGTGCGGGGTGGAGCAGCAAGGTAGCTCGTCGGGCTCATAACCCGAAGGTCACAGGTTCAAATCCTGTCCCCGCCACTAAGAATCAAGCCGGTCCGCAAGGGCCGGCTTTGTTCGTTTTGCAACGATGTCAAACGGGTGTCTAACCAGCGGCGTCCTCAGTTCTGGTGATAGCGATCGGAGCGTTTGCCTCGGTACACCCGCATGTCGATTGCTCGCACAGCGTTGACGCGGTCCTCTGGCTTAATACGAAACAGCAGCCGGGGTTCGGTCTGCATGTTGGCGAAGAAGGCGTCGGGGTTACCGCCAGGGACCGAGCCAACGTACTTGTCCACGAGCAGGCGGCTGATCGCCCAGATGTCGAAGTCCGGTAGCTCGAATGACTCGGCCGTGCCGTCAATGCCTATGTGACCAGCCGAGTCGCCGAGGGCCTCGACGCAGAGCGAGCAGCGAGGGTCGGTCAGCAACTGTTTGCACCAGATGCGGCCGTATGTGCCGGTCAGCCAGAAAGCATCCTGGTGCCACAACCACCAGACAGGCACGGTATAGGGCAGGCCGTTCGAACGCAGAGTCGCCAGCACGCCAACATGGGGCTCGGTCAGGAAGCGAGCATAGAAGTCGGGCTGCATTCTCGGCATTTCCAGATCATGGCAGCACTGGGTAACGATAGGACAATGCCGAAGTACACCGTCATGATCTTCACCAGGGCTCACGAAGGCCGCGAGGCCGAGTTCGACCAGTGGTACGAGGACACCCATGTCGACGACGTGCTTGCAACAGCACCAGGCTGGACATCGGGGCAACGGTTCAATCTTGTGCACCAGACAGGCGTCGAGATGCCGAGCCCTCACTTGGCGCTCTACGAGGCCGATGGCGAGAGTCCCCAAGCAGTCCTGCGGACACTGAACAAGACGCGACACAACCGTGCGATCAGCGACAGCATGGACGCGTCTGACTTCGCCATGTGGGTCTTCGACGAAGCCGGCCAACGCCACACCCTCAACGCCTGAACACAGCCGGGCCGCCAACGAAAGAGCGGGCGGTCATATCGAGACCACACACCCGGACTTGCGCGATGAGATTCGGCGCTTGCACCCCGCTGGTTGCGTCTTGCCAGCGCGACATTGCGCTTGCGGCGTGGCTCTGCAAAGGTCTTGACATGGCTATTGCTCCTACTGCACAAGAAACCGAGATGACGCTCGCGGAGTATTTCGCAGATGGTGAACGCCGAGCCCTTGGGTTGGACAACCGCGGGCCGGTGCGCTTTGTTGGCGACGGAGCGCTGCATCCCGATATCGCCGAGGCGTACTGGAAATACGGTTTCTATGTGTTCGAGGGCGTCTTTGGTGCTGAAGAGCTCGGCGATATCGAATCTGGTCTTGCGCAGTTTCGTCGCAGATTACCAACCGGACGCACCAGCGATTTGGATGTCGACGGCAATCAAGCCATCGGTGTTGGCCTGCAATCTCGCACGGTGCAGTGGGGCAAGACGCTGTCTGATCCTCTCGGTGGAACCAAGGCCTCACACGGCCGGCACCCCGTGAAGATGCACGAGCCAGAACCAACTGCGGACGCCCCAGACGAGGTCGTCTACGTCGTGCTTGGCTCGCTGCAGTTCTGTGACGCAGCCTTGCGCGCCTATGGCCACCCCGACCTGCTTGGCGTCGCAGCCGCCCTGAACGGAGACGACTTCACTCCGTTCAACGAAGCAATTTTCTTGAAGGACCCCGGTGTTGGGCCGTCGGTGGCATGGCATCGCGATGGGGTCACTCATTGGGAGGCACCCGATTGGGACCAAGGCTCGCACGGCTTCAACTTCATGGGCCAGGTTTTCGGATGCACTCCGGCCAACGGCGTGTGGGTGCTTCCGGGCACACACAAGCAACGACACGTCGACATCGCCGCGCATATGACCGAAGCAGGCTCGGACCGATTGCCCGATGCGGTGCCATTGGTTTGCGCACCTGGCGATGTGGCGATTGTGAACCGCCAAGCAATACATGGCTCCTTCGCCAACACCAGCGACTCGCCACGCGTCACCCTCAATATGGGTTTTCACCGCCGTTCTTCAGTGCTCGGTGCAATGAGCAGCGGCATCCACGGGGGAGTAGCGCCCATCGATGAGCAGCGAATCGCTGAGCGCTCGAAGATGATCGGCTGGGCAATCGATGCTCGCCAGCAGCGTTATAGCGACGAATCCCCGTTCAGCTACAAGCCACTCGCTGGCCAGCAACTGATATGGGACGATGCCGCGCGCGCCGAGACCGTCGACTACAACTTCCTCGATCTCAGCATCTGAGTGTGTCAAGCAATGAGGTTGATGCCGTGTTCGACTGACACCGCACCTGAACGAGGTACACGTGTGTTCAACTGGCGGCAGGCGCAGCGGTAACCCACCTTGATATCGGTGCAGGCTTAGGGCCTATGCTCGGGTCGTGGGGCACAAGCTGAACGTCCAACAGATCGAGCAGTACCGAGACGCAGGCTGGGTGTCACCGGTCTCGGTACTGAGCACAGCTGCTGCCGCAGCCGCGCGCTCGAGACTCGAAGCCCATGAGGCGACACTGGGGCATCCGGTCGATGCGAGCCAGCGCTCAAAATGCCATCTGCTATTTCGATGGGTTGATGACATCATGCGCGACGATCAGGTACTCGATGCCGTCGAGGACCTTGTTGGTCCGAACATCCTGTGCTGGAACACGATCCTTTGGATCAAGGAACCGCAGACGCCGAGCTACGTCGGATGGCACCAAGACTTGACCTACTGGGGACTGGACAACGACGAACTCGTAACTGTCTGGGTCGCGCTGTCGCCGGCCAGCGAGGCAAGTGGCTGCATGAGCGTCATTCCAGGAAGTCACCACCAGCTCATGCAACACGACGAGACGTGGAACGAAGACAATCTGCTTACACGCGGCCAGGAGCTCTCGATTGACCCGGCGAAGCACCCGGTCGTCGCCATGGCGCTCGAACCTGGGCAGGCCTCATTCCACAATGTGCGGTCGGCGCACGGATCTGGTCCGAACACCACCGACGATCGTCGCATCGGCCTGTCGATGCACTTCATGCCGACACATACCCGTCAACAGCTGAGCGACTGGGATTCGGCTGCGCTGGTTCGTGGCAGCGATGACTACGGCCATTTTGAGCACTGCCCGCAGCCTGCCCATGACTTGGACCCAGTCGCGGTCGAGTTCCATCGCCGGGCTTCTCAAGCGTTGCGAAAAATCGTCTATGCCGGCACCGACCCAGACACGACCACGTTGTAAGCGCCTGCAGCGGCGCCGCGAGAATTCGCGTTGTGCTGCTCGTTCGCTACGAACGGGAGCCCGAACACAACGACGTGCTCGATCTGAGCGACTCACGCGAACCACGCCCGTCTTTACCGGGCGACCAACGCCATAACTACTGAGCGTCCGTTGAGGCAACAGCGTCATGCAACAAGAATGGACCCTGACCGGCGAAGCGGCCCATCGCTAAGACGAGGTCAACGACTGCTGCCGGGAAGCCGCAGGCTACGGTGCCAATCATGCAGAATCTCACTGGACACGTCGCATGGATCACCGGAGCTGGCACCGGTATTGGGGAATCAGCGGCACTCAAACTCGCAGCCGCCGGATGCACGGTCGTTGTGTCTGGGCGCCGGCCCGAACCGCTCGACTCGCTGGTTGAGCGAATCGTCGCAGCGGGTGGAGTCGCGTCCTCGGAGCCACTCGACGTCGCCGATAAGCACGCAGTCAGTGCCGTTGTGCAACGCATTCTTGAAGCACACGACAAAATCGACATCTGCGTGCTCAGTGCTGGCATCAATGTCACCGATCGCAACTGGCCGGTCCTGACGACCGATGCATGGGACGACATAATCGCGATCGATCTGAATGGCGCTTTCTATTGCTGTCACTCGGTGCTGCCGTCGATGCGCGAAAAGGGCCAGGGGCTCATAATCAACGTCTCATCAATGGCGGCCAAAGGTATCAGTGCGCTGACCGGCCCGGCGTACATCTCGGCCAAGCATGCAATGAATGCGATGACCGCAAGCCTGCTTCTGGAAGAACGAAACAACGGCATCCGCGCCACCGTCATCTGCCCCGGCGAAGTAGCGACGCCGATCCTCGACGCGAGGCCGGTTCCGGTGAGCGATCAAGACAAAGCTCGGATTCTGCAGTCCGAAGATCTGGGCGAGCTTGTGCTGTTCGTTGCCCAGCAGCCACCGCACATCACGCTGAACGAGATCCTGATCACGCCTACCTATAACCGTTTCGCCAGCTGATACGACTTCGGAGGTAAGCGCCGCTTGTTC
>Ga0307985_10000316_pt1 | contig 28930 bp, 26 predicted proteins | sample EllFjometageno80_FD_203155 | JGI IMG/M metagenome (GOLD analysis project Ga0307985, IMG submission 203155) | Marine microbial communities from Ellis Fjord, Antarctic Ocean - #80 | ecosystem: Environmental > Aquatic > Marine > Unclassified | place: Southern Ocean | collected 2014-10-09 | reverse complement strand
TAGAGTGAGAAATCAACTCTATATCAACTAATAATAAACAAAAATAAATGGTAAATATAAATACTGTATACAACGCGGTTCTTGTTATCACTAACAAAGATAATAGAGGCTATATAACTCCAGAAGAGTTCAATAGTTTAGCTATTCAAGCTCAAGAGTCTATATTTGCTAGTTATTTCTTAAGAGAAATGACATATGAAATGCAGGGAAGTGGAAGCAATGTAGATAGTGATTTTTCAAATCCTACGCTTACTGTTGCACAGAAGATTTCAGCATTTTATAAAGAAGATACACTAACAAAAGCTGGTGTTGTTTTTACATATCCAGATGATTTTTATAAATTAGGTGTTGTAAATGTAAATGACATCTCAGCAGATTATGCTTCACATGGAGATATTAAATACTTAAATCAATCACCTTTAACGTATCCAGTTATAACACAACCTGTATATACTTTATTAAAAACAGGTGTTAGAGTTTATCCATCAACTATAACAATGGGTGTTACTATTGATTATTTATCAAAACCAGTAAAACCTAAATGGGGTTATATAATGCCTACGGCTAATCAAATTGCAGCAGGTATTCCTAACGAACCTATATATGATCCAACCGTGTTTGATCCAGCTGTCGATAGCTATAGTGCTACAGCTAAATCTTATAACTTTGATTTAGATCCATCTGAACAACCAGAATTAATAGTTAGAATATTAGCTTATGCTGGAGTTGTTATAAAACAAGGTGATGTAACAGCATTTGCACAAGGAAAAGAACAAGAACTTCAAACAACTGAACAATAATGGCAATATCAAGAAGACCTTTAGATGTAGATAATTACTCTGCTTTAGACGGAGGCACAGGACTTGAAATACCAGGTTCTTACAGAAGAACAAATATAAACGATATTATAAGTAATTTTATAGTTTCGTATATAGGTGATGGAAAAGTTTTAACTAAAGTTCCTAGATATGAAGTTGCATTTTGGGCTCAAAAGGTTGTTCAAGAATTTAGCTACGATACTTTTTATTCTGAAAAAGCAATAGAGATACAACTTAGCACAACGTTACAGATGTCTCTACCTTCAGATTACGTTAATTATGTTAGCTTTTCTTATACTGATAAGTTTGGTAATATGAGACCAATACTTCCTTCACAAACTACTAAAGCTAATAAAGGAGTAGCACAAGATGAAAACTATCATTATCTTTATGATCAAACAGGAGAAATGGTATTTGCCGAAACATCAGATACTATAGAACGCTATCAAGATGCTCTATCTCTTTTGAGTGTATCTGAATTAAGTAGTTATTACATAGGATATTATAATAGTATTTATGGACCAGAAAACATGCCTGGCATGATGGGACAAAGATTTGGATTAGTTCCTGAAACCGCTAATATGAATGGAACATATGTATTAGACCTTACAGCTGGTCAAGTTTACTTTAGTTCAGGTTTTCAAGCTGATGATTTGATAACATTAAGATATATATCTGATGGATTAGGTGCTAACGGTGATTTTTCAAACGTATTCGTACCTAAGTTAGCAGAAGATGCTGTTATGGCTTCAATATTATACAATTTAGTAAAGCTAAGACCTTCTGCAGTGCAGATGGTTCCTTTATACAAGAAAGAAGCTTATGCTAAAATGCGTAATGCAAAAATAAGATTATCTAACATGAAACTTCCAGAGATTACACAAATCTTTAGAGGTAAAGCTAAATGGATTAAACACTAATAAATTTTTATGCCAGAAATTAAAAGAACATTTAATGGCGGTCGAATGAACCGCGATTTAGATGATAGATTAGTACCTGCCGGGGCATACCGAGAAGCACAAAATATAAATATTGGTAAGTCAGAAAGTGCTGATATGGGTGCTGTAGAAAATATACTTGGTAATAAATTAGTAGCTAGTACTAATATTAATAACGGTAAGTGTATTGGTTCTTATAGAGATAATGGTTCTGAAAGAATATTTTTCTTTGTAACTAACAATACTTCTTACGATGGCAGTAATGAAGGTGTTCATGGTATATACTCTTATGACCAGGGTTCTAAACAATTAAGAACTCTGGTGTCAGGTTCAACTTTAAATTTTCATCAAGATTTTGCTATTTCAGGTATAAATCTAGTTGATGATCTACTTTTCTGGACTGACAATAGAAATCCACCTAGAAAAATAAATGTAGTTAGAGCTCAAAATGATGCTACTTACTACAATACTGGTAATTTTGATGACCTGGGATCTGTTGCTAAATTTACACCATATCTATCTCCATCAATATTATCCGTTGGAACCACAAATGAAGCAGGTACTGCTATTACTTCTAACTTTTTAGAAGATAAATTTGTAAGATTTTCATATAGATGGAAGTTTGAAGATGGAGAATATAGTGTGTTAGCACCTTTTTCTAGTACGATATTTTCTAGATTAGGTAATCCAGATGCTATATCAACTAGTATAAATAACTTTGGTGAAATAGAAACTTTTGTTAATGCTATAAAATCTGTGCAACTACAGATACCTACACCTGTAGGTTTTGGTATAACTCAAGTAGAGTTAATATATAAAGAAACAGGATCAAGTGCTTTGTATGTTGTTGAAGACAAACCAGTTGGTGGAGAAGCTTTTATAAACTTTTTCTATGTTTCTCAAGATCCTTTTAAAACACTACCATCTGATCAGTTGACTAGAGTTTATGATGCAGTTCCTAGAGTTGCACAGTCGCAAGAATTAGTTGGTGCTAGATTAGTTTATGGTAATTTTTTACAAAACTATAATATACCTAATATAGATTTTACAGTTGATAGAACTGGAGAACAGTCTGCTAGAGCAGATTGGGGACCTGGAGTAAACCCTCTTTCTGTAAAATCACGTAGAACATACCAGATAGGTATAGTTCTAGCTGATAAATTTGGAAGACAATCTCCAGTTATATTATCTAACTCAGGAGGAGATACCGTATTTGTAGATCCAAGTTTTGGATCAGCAGATAGTATAGACGCTTTTAATGCGCTACGTATAATTTTTACAGATCCAACTCAATTAACGAACCTTGGTTGGGCTTATTCCTACAGAGTTGTTGTTAAACAAAGAGAACAAGAATACTACAACTGGATTACAGCTATTAGTTCGGCTAATACAGTTGAAAGATTAGGTGATAGTATAAACAAAATACCTAGAGATCAAACAGCTGTTATACCACCAAGTACATCAGCTACAATATCACCTTGTGATGTTTCAGTTTATCCTAAATACGTAGGTGGTGGTAATGTTTATGAATCCACCGTTGGTAATAGTCATGCGGCTAGTTTACAATCAATACAATCTATAGCTAATCCAGCTGGAACAGCTTTAACAACTACTATAAATAATGCTGGAACTGCTGTTACATCAGGTATTGCAGTATATGAAACAGAGCCATTTGAATCAGATTTAGATTTATTCTATGAAACTTCAACAGGTGGTCTAGTTAGCGGTATACCAGCTGTAGCTATAGACATAGACTTTTATAACTGCTATCTATTAGATTTCAACCCAAATGGAGGAACCGGAAGTCACATTGAACTTAACAGACTTAGAGCAGGCTACAATCAACAGTTTTTTGATGTAGGTGTTAGAGCATTCGTAGTTCAAGAAAACTTCGCAGAAGAGCGTAGATTCAATACGTTAATACATTCTAGTGGTTTATTTAACTCAAGAACTGGTATTAATTATATAAATCAATTTAATGAAGCTGAAGGTGGTTTAACAATATCTGTAGATCCTCAAGATGGATCTATACAAAACCTAGCAGCCGATGATACACAACTTTTAATATTTCAAGAGGATAAAATATCTAGATCACCAATTGATAAAGATTTTATATATTCAGCTGAAGGTGGTCAAATACCTGTAACTAGTAACACACAATTCTTAGGTACAGTAGCACCATTTCCAGGTCAATTTGGAATAGCAAAAGATCCCTTATCTTATGCGGAATTTGGTTTTAACAAATTCTTTACAGATAAAAATAATGGAGTAGTATTAATGTTGGGTCAAGATGGATCTTTACAGGAAATATCAAACATTGGCATGGCTGATTTTTTTAGAGATGCTTTAAAAACTGCAACAGAAGTAATTGGGTCTTTTGATGAATACTCTAGTTTGTATCATTTAACTATGGTAGGAGTTGGTTTTGATGGAAATCCAGATACCAACGTTGCTACAGCATCAGATGGTTACCTAACAGTTTCTTTTGACGTAGGTGATGGAGGATGGACTAGTTTTAGATCATTCAAACAAGAATCTGGTTTAAGTTTAAACAACACTTATTATACTTTCTATGCTGGTAATCTATGGGAACATAATGATTTAACAGAAGGAAATAGAAATAACTTTTATGCTTTAGGAACTAAAACTTCTTACGTAGAACCCATCTTTAACGATGATCCTTCTACTATAAAACAATTTAATACTATAGGATACGAAGGTAGTAATGGTTGGGAATTAAGTTTTATAGAAACAGATATAGACACTATAGGTATTTTACCTACAGTGGTGCCATCTGTATCTACATCACTTCAATTAACAGGTAATATACCAAACACCAGTACATCAGGAGAATCAACTATACTAGCTAATCAAGGAGATGTGATTACTTGGATAATAACAGCAGCTCCAATAAGCACAGCTTATAAATTCAACCTAGTAACAGATGTTGCATTAAGTGGTTTTGGTTTAACAGTTGTTAATCCAATAGCGTTAACATCTGATGGTAACATTGTATTTAGAGTTTCTTACACGGTTGGACTTTCAGAATCAATACAACTATTAAGTATTGCTGGAGTTGGAGCTATTTTAGCTAATCTACCCGCTTTGTTGACGATAAACACAACAGATGCGGTAGCTAGCGCTAGTTTAACACCTGCATCGCAAGTATTTAACATAGCAGGTGCATATTATATAGTATTTACACTATTATCAGATAGTGATTTCTACATAGATCCAGCTAATGTTGGTATTGATGTTACTGGAATATTACCTTATACTCCACAAACACCTGTAGTAACTAGAGTAACTGCAGCATCGCCTGCTTTTGCAAACAACCTAGATAATATAAGTGTTTCTATTGGAGTTACAGTTCCAACAACTACAGCTTCAGGCATAGTAGCGGTGAGTGGAACAGCTACAGCTAAAACAGATTTAGGTTGGAATGTACCAGTTGCAACATACATGACGTTCTATAGACCTAGTGCTTCTTTATATAAAGTTTCGAAATTTGACACAACTAACGTAACAGCTACTTTAACTTATGCTGGAATACCAAGTACTCAAACTATGACATCAACTAGTGCTAGTTTTGTTATTACAGATGCGGCTAGCAATGTTATGGCTTCTTCTACATCAGCTGTTATAAATGCTGGAACAGGATTTGAAGCAGTATATTCAGTTCAGTTAACTGCTCCTACTACCTCGTTTGTAGCAACCACAACTATAACAGGTGGACCAGTTAATGCTGTTATCAATTCATTGGGATTAACTCCTTTTGTATCAACAGGAGCTAGAGTTGAAAGCGTTAGTTCTAGAAGTAACGTTAGCATTCAATTAATTCCATCAGAAAGTTGGGTATTGATAAATGGTGTTAATGCTACAACTAATATTAATCCAGATACAGCATTTACAGTTAGTGTTCAAGATAATGTAACTGCTATTCAAAGATCTGCATCAATATCTATAACTAATACTAATACTAGAGTTACAGGTTTAAGTGTTGGTAGTATAACAATAATTCAAAACGCTTAATATGGCTATAATAAATTTCCCTTTTCAAAAAAAAGAAGGTAAGTATTTTTCACCAATAGTTTCTCAACAAACTACATATAAGGTTCAAGCTGGAGCTGTAGTTGCTGATTCAACTAAAATAGTAAATGGATTAAAAGGAGCATATGCTACTGTTAGATTAACTCTTCCAGTAGCTTCGGCTTCTTCATATGCTGAACTATATGCTATAAATTCTGTAGCAGTTTATTCATCACAATAAAATTATATGAAAGAAATTATTAAATTAAATCAAGAGGAGCAGTTAGCGGTTAAACAAGATTTTAGAGAAAAGATAATGGATTTTGAAAATAAAATAATTGATAATCCAGAATCAATAACAGGTGATGCTTTTGAAGAAAAGAATCCAACAAAAAGCACTTTTGCTGGTGGATGTTATATTAGAGAAATCTTCATGCCAGCTGGACAATATCTAACAACTAAGATTCATAAAAAAGAACATCCATTTTTTGTTTTAAGTGGTAAAATATCTGTTATTTCAGAAGATGGACCAATTGAGATTGAAGCTCCATATCAAGGAATAACAAAATCTGGAACTAAAAGAGTTCTTTATACACATGAAGATACTGTTTTTGTAACAGTTCATGCTACAGATAAAACAACAGTAGAAGAAGTAACTAAAGAAGTTATAGCTGAAGACTTTAATGATCCAGCTATTTCTTTGCAATAACATTTAAAAAACACAGAATGCTCTTAATTTTACAAATTTTCCAAGAAACATCAATGCATTTAGGCAGTGAGTTTTCTAGTGACTTAGTACAAGGCACCTTTGGGGTAACAGCTATTATAGCTACAGCTGTCGCCGTAGGTGGTGGATTAATAAAAACAGCTATTGCGTCTAAAGGAATAAAAGACAAAAAAGCAGAGGCCGCCGAAGATCAGGCTGAACTTGATAGCGCTATAGAAGCTGTTGAAGACTTTGAGCACACTAATGCATATGAAGGACTAGAGGGTGCTGAATATGAAGCTGAAAAAGCTGATTTAGCAACACTAGGACCAGCTGCTCAACTAGGTAGAGCACAGCAAATGGATGCTGCTGCCCAAGGTAAGGTTGGATCTTTAGCTAAATCTAAAGGTTACTCCGCTAAAGGTTATTCTGGTGAAGGTTATTCTGGTGAAGGTTATTCTGCTCAAGGTACTAATATTGGAGGATTATCAAGAGGTGCTAATACTGGTCTTACTAATAACATGAACAATCTTCAGGTTTCTACCGCTGCTGCTGAAATGGCAGCTCAAGAAGCTGATCAATCTTTAGCTGCTTCACAAGATTTAGCAGCTCAAGCTGGAACAGGTGCAGGTGGAGCTACGGCTTTAGCAGCTGCCGCAGCTAAGTCTAAACAGGGTGTTGCTTCTACTATTGACCAACAAGTCAAGCAAAACGAAATGATGAGAGCTAGTGGAGAAGGTGAGCTTCAAAGAGCTCAACTAGCACAAGGAAATTTAGCATCTAATTTTGACTTAGGACAATCTCAATTTAATGTAACTGCTCAAAATCAAGCTGCACAATTTGGTGCAGGAGCAAGAAACAACGCTAATCAGTTTAGTGCTGGAGCTAGAAATCAAGCTAATCAATTCACTGCAGATGCTGAAAATCAAGCATCGAAATTTACCGCACAAGCAGCTAACCAATTTGCTCTTTCTAGATTTACTGAAGGAAACAAAATGAGTCAATTTAATGCGGGGGCTAGAAATCAAGTTGGTTTAGCTAATAATGCAGCACAGAATCAATTTAGCATGGCTGATATAGCTGCTCAAAATGATTTTGCTAAAACTCAATATGGAGGTGAAAACAATATGAATCAATATAATACCAGTGCAGGTAATGATGCGTCTAGATTCAATGCTATGGGTGATTACAATTCAGATTTAGCAACAATGGGAGGAGCAGAACGCATGCAAGACGATCAATATGGTCAAACCGTAGGTATGATGAATGTTAGAGGAGGATTAGCAGCCGCATCTCAAGGAGGGGTTAATAACCAACAACAACAAATTAAAGGTGCTTGGATGGATACTGTTGATGCTGGAACCTCTACTGCTAGTAGTGCAACTGATGGTTTTACTTCTGATAGAAGATTGAAAAATGATATAAAATTAATTGGAATATCTTCAAAAGGAATTAATATTTATAGCTTTACATATAAAAACATAAAACATGGTCAAGGATTATTTCAAGGTGTTATGTCTGATGAAATCCCACAGGAAGCAGTTTTCAAGGGAGAAGATGGATTCGATAAAGTTGATTATGATATGATAGATGTTAATTTTAAAAATATTAAATAATGGCACAACCAACATATGGATGGGATTATGGTCTTGCAAACAAAGGAACTGCAGCTGGTCAACAAACAGCAGCGGCTAGAAGCAGATCTAGCGCTCATACCACAGCTTCAATAGGTAGAGACATAGAGCAAGGTAGAGAAGCTAAAGCGCAGAATGAAAGAGCTGTTGAAGCTCAAGACTTAGCTACTAGAACTTTATATGCAAAAAGCTATAATACTTTTTACAAGCCAGTTGATGATGCTAATTACGATGCTGTCAACACTATGTGGGATTCTTCTACAAATAGATTAGTAGATGCTTTTCATTCTGTTCAAACTAATAAAGATTTATCTCCTAGAGAACAAGCATATCAAGCTAGCACGCTAATGAGACAAATAGAACCTATGGCTAGAGGTCGTGAGGTTATGGATAATAGAATAGCAGCTTATACTGCCGCAGCGGCTAGTGGAGGTGTTTCTGGAGTTATGCCAGCTAAGTTTCAAAGCATGTATGCTGATTTAGCTGCTAATAGATTTAAAGGAGGTATTGAACTAGATGGTGATAAATTAAGATTTAAGGGAGTAACTAGTGAAGGTGACGAAATAAATATGCTTGTTCAAGATTTTGAAAATCACATGCCAGATATGGCTGATTATGATCAAGCAGCTTCTTTATCTTCCAATTTAGCTGGTATAAATAAAGCTTGGAGAAAGCAAGCGGAAACCTATAAACAAAGTGGAAAAGAAATAGACAAACCTAGGTTTGATGCTAAGCAATCTAAAGCTGCTATACAAAAAGCTATAGATGGTTATGGGGAAAATGGACCAGCAAAGTTTGCTGTTGATACTTTAGGTTATACACCCGAACGGTATCAAGAAATGGTTGATGAAAAGATGAAGAACAAACAGACCGTGTATAAAGGAGGTATATCTGAACTTCAATATAGTAAAATGGATACAGAAATGCAAGCTCAATATCCACCTGAAGAAATAATGGTTTCTCAAATAGATGCTGAAATAATGGTTCTTGATGAATTAAAAGATCAGTATGCAAAAGCTGCTGAGTGGAGTTTTGATCAAAGTGGTTATGGTAGAATACAAGCAGGTAATAAAACGCTAACTAGAGAACAGAAACGAGTACAAGTAGAACAGAATTTTGATAGAAACCAAAAAACTTTTATTAATAATTTAACAAATGCAATACGTACTGGAGACGAAGGAGCTATGTTAGAAAAAGTTTTAGGCGCTGGTAACTTTAGAAACGTTGAAATCAACAATGATAAAGGTATGGTGTTAACTTATGACGAAAAAACAGGAGAAAAACAAGGTGAAAATGAAAATGGACAAAAAGTCATTCAACCCATTTTAAAAGCAAGAACAGTTGATTTAAGTGATATTGATGATGTTGAAAGATTCTACAAGACTAATCTAATGAAAGGTAGAACTGATGTTAAGAGTAGGGATAAAATTGATTCCATATGGGAAGAGAATAAATTTCAAATAATGGAAGATCTTAATCAAATAAATTATGATGATGTAACTAGAAGTAATTTAAAAAAAGGAACAAAAGGTACTTTTAATCAGATGAAAGATCAGTCAGCAACAGCTGCTCAGTTGCTTAAAGGTAACATTATGGATTTTGAAGAATTTGAAAGAAAATAATAATTAAATAACAAGTATGCCAGCATATACATTTAATGACAACGGTACAGATAGAGTGTTTGATATTGCAGAGGAAAATGTAGCTCAATTTTTATCACAATATCCAGAAGCATTGCTTCTTGAAGAAGAAGAAGAACTAAAGACAGAAGCCGTTGTAGAGGACGAGATTGCACTTGCACCGGCGGAAACCGTAGTTACGGAATCGCAATCGGAAACTGGTTTATCGGAATCACCAGATAAAATATATGACCCAAACGAGTCTATTCCTTTTGATCTTCCACAAGAAGCGCCAAGAGCTACAAATGAAGAAATAGAAAACTATGAAGAATCTGTAAGAAAGGATAAAGAAGCACGTACTATAGGTAAAATAAGAAACAACATTGAAACTAGAAAACTTAAATACAAAGGAGAAGTTTCCACTGGAGAAAAGATGTTGAATTCTATTGACAATTTGATGCCAGATATAAAATCTGGGGTATATAATGCTGGTATTGCTACTAATGAGTTTTTACAAACTTTAGTAGGAGATGAAGCATTAGAAGAATGGGCTGATGATTATGATAGTAATTTCTTAAGAGCTTTTACTGACGAAGGTACCGAAGAATTGATAAACGCCGCTAAAGTAGCTGAAAGCGAAAGAGATGAAAATACTGGTACTTTTAGAGGAGAAGATTCTAATATACCAGCAGCTATAGTAAATAGTATAACATCAATAGGTTCTTCAGTTGCTGTAAATGCTTTGACACTAGGTGGAGGTCTTCCTATGATGTTTATTGGTGATTTCTATAGAAGTTACAACGAAGAAGTTGCTAAACAACAAGATAAAACTTTAGGAGAACTACGTAGAGATGGTGAAGATAGTTTACTTATACCTACAGTTTTTGGACTAGTTGCTGGTATATCTGAAAAAGCTGGGCTTAAAGGTACTGGGAAGTTTATATCAGGAAAATTTACAGGAAGTGCGGCAAAACAAGTTGCTCATAGACTTCTTTCTGGTAATAAAGAAGGAATGACTGAGGTTTTTCAAACTGGTTTAGAAATGGCTAACATAGCTTCTGCTAAAGGAGAAAATGCTGCTGAGGCTTTTGTTAATGGCATTTTTTCTGAACAATCTAAAGAAGCTTATTTACAAGGGTTTGTTGGAGGAGGAACTTTAGCTGGTAAAGGAACTAACACTGATTTAACTATCAAAAAAACTTATAAAGCTTTATCCTCCTTAAGATCACCAGTTGATTCTAAAGCTATTGAAAATGATTTAGAAGAGTTATCAAAATTACAACAAGATCTTAAAAGAGCAAGAAGTACAGTAACTAAACAAGGTATTAAAGAGAACATTAAAAATGTAAACTCTAGATTAAAGTCTAGAATAACTAAAGGAAATTCTATATTACCAAAACTTACCAATAAGGAAATAAATAAAGTAAACAATTTAGCTGATCTTTCTGAGTTACAAATAAAAAGAGTAACTGAACTACAAAATCAATATGCTGACGGAAAGTTGGCTAGAAAAGAATACTTAGCGGCTTTAGATGGTTTTAAATCAACATATGTTGATGCTAAAGCAAAGATACAAAATATAGCAGCAGACGCTGTTGAAAGAGATGTTAAGCCAATAGAGAAACCTATTAAAGAAAAAGAAAACACAAGTCAATCTTCTTTATTTGCTGACTTTAAATTAACTAATGATAATTTAGTTAATCAGTTTAAGAATAATCAAATAACAGAAAAACAATATAATGCTGATAGAGAAGCTAATTCTAAAAATTTAAAAGATAATTTAAATAAAATAAAAAGCAAAGTAAGCGAATCTAATGAAGTTGATAAAGGAATATCAAGTAAAAACGCTAAAGCTTCAAAAGAAACACAACAGGTTTATGACAAAGCTGTAGAAGATGGTGGAGTAGTTAGAGAAGATAACAAAAACGTGTTCACTAAAGGATTAGGGGATAAAGCTATTTTAGCTATAAACAAACTTCAAGAAGGATTAGTAAACAAGATTACTAATAGTAAATTTGGTTTAGTTCCAGATGGATTAATAATAGGAGAAAGAAATCAAGCTAAAGCTTTATATAAGCAACAAGTAGAAGAAAAGTTATTTGATTTAATTAGAGATTATAATCCTAAATCAAAAGTTCCTTTAGCTGCATGGTTACAGACTCAACTTCCAAGAAGAGCAAATAGAGCTTTTGAGGGTGTTACTAGTCCTAGATACTACAAAGACATTGAAAGCGCTGCTGTTCAAGGTATGATGGCTGAAGAAAATATTGAAGATGAAGGTTTAGGTATTAAAAAGAATATAGAAACAGCTCAAGCTTTAGGAATAAGCGAAAGTTTAATGAACGAAATAAGAGGTTCTGCTAGAAAAGCTTTAATAACATCTAAAGAATCTGTTGATGCTAGGAAGTTTAAATCTAATATCGCAAGAACCTTCAAAGATGATCTATACAAAAGAATAAAAACAGAATTAGGGCTTAAAGATACTAAAACTAATAAAGGTTTAACAAACGCTATTGAAGCTAATCCCGATGCTTTTTATGATACATTGTCTGTTGAGGCAATGCGTAAGGCTAGAGGTAAAGATAAGAATGGTAATGCTGTTAATCCTTTTGAAGAAGCAGGATTTTTAAAGTTCGATACTAAAACAGGTCAACTTGAAAAGGAAAGCATAAAAGATCTAGGCGTTGAAGGTTTGGTAAAATATATGACTGATCCTGAGGTTGCTAATAACACTAGATCAGATAGACAGATGCATTTGGTTGAAGCTTTAGCCACTTCAATGGCGGCTAGAGAAGCTGTTAATCTTTTAGAAAACGATATTGAGTTTAGACAGAGGTTTGCTGAACAACAACTAGAACAACAAGATAAAGAAAGTTTTGAAAAAGCAGCTGTTGGTGTTTCTGTAAATAAAGAAAAACAAGAATTTAAAAATGTAGTTGGCGAAGAAAATTACAAACTACTTCAAGTGATTTCTTCAGGTAAAAACGGAACTAGAAACATTGGTGGTATAGTTAAATCTTTAGGTTATGAATATCTTACTATTAATGAAAAAAGTAGATCTGATATACAGAAAAAAGTTTTGAAATTTATCAAAATAGGTGGTATTAAAACATGGATGCTAAACGCAGCTATGTTTGGATCAGCTGGCGCAATAAACAGTTCAGTAAAAGTTTCTGATTTTGATGGAAAAATTGATGGTAAAAATTATATATCTAAAAAAAATAAGATAGGAGAAAAAATAGTATTTTTTAAAAATAAAGATGGAAATGAAAAACCATTAAAAAGATATGAACTAACTGGAGGTAGAAGTATTTTAAATAATGATCCAAAGTTTGAAGAACATAAGTTTATAATAGGAGATTTAATTCCTAAAAGCAATCAACTTTATTATGGTAAATCTGATCCAGCTTCTGTTTTAGCATACGAATCAGCTTTAAAAAATGATACCAAAGATAATGATTTTTCTAAAATTAGAAGAGTTGAAATTCCTGATGGATTAAGTTTAACTAAAGAATTTTTAAATAGTAAAGTTAGAGGATCTAATCTCACGAGAAATGAACAGTTTGTTTATAACATGACTGCTTTTAAAAATTATATTAAAACTTTAAACAGCGCTGTTAATGAAAAAGGTTTAGATGGATCAGTGGCAATGACATTTATTAGCAGTAGTTATCAAGCAACAAATGGACTTATTAAAATTTCTGCTCCATTCGTGAATAAATCAACAGTATTTGAACATGGTAAATCACCAAAACATAATACTGGAGTAAAAAGTAGAGAAGAACACAATCCTCCTGCATCAAGAATTGGAGGTACTGTTGGTTTTGGAATAATGACAAACACTGTAGATTTGATCATGGATCAAATTGAAAAAAGTTTTAGCCAAACTCAATTGTCTAAAAAAAGTGATGAAAATATTGATGAAAAAGGTTACTCTGCAAGTATGCCAAATGGAAATACTATTTTTGATAATCAAACAGATAGATTTGCTGCCTCTGGTATTGATTTAAAAACTATAATAAATATTGAAACAGGAGAAAATCTTCAAGAAATAAATGATGTAGTTGGACCAAATACTGTAGATGGTATTGCAGCATCTAACGGTGCTCTTTTAGAAAAAAATTCAGATCAAGTAGAAAACTTAATCGATAGAGCTATAGCTAAATTAACAGAGCTTACTGGAACTGATGGTACACTACAGATAAATCTAGCGGCTATACCAGTTAATGTTTTAATAGGTGGTTTAAGAGCTACTAAATTAGCTTACCAAGGTGGTAAAGCTTTAAGCCAAGCTATCGCAGATGGTTATGGTAAGGTTAAAGACTATATGACTGCTGCTGAATGGTCTGAATTTGTTAGCAAAACAAGTCAAGAGGTTAAAAACCAACAAAACCCAGCTCAAGTAAAATTAGCTATATTAAATGAAAAAGGTATAGCTCAAATACAAGAGCAAGTTCGTTTAGGTAACAATAAATTACTTAAAGAATTTGATATTGATATTGAAGGTTTAACTACAAGTGAAATCATCGATAAATTAAATATATTAAGAAAAGCTAAAACAAAAGCTTCTGATTCAAAAGCTCCTACTAAAAAAGCTAGAATATTTGATTTTGACGATACATTAGCTAAGACTAATTCTAATGTACTCTATACACTTCCAGACTCTACTACTCAAAGAATAACTGGAACTGGCGATGCTATTATTGTTGTAAAAACTGTTATAAATACTGTTTTAAATGCAGTAAATAAAAGGCCAAATATTAATAGAATTAAATTTAGTTCTATAAAAGAAGAAACAAGTAGAATTAAACTTTACAATACTATTTCACAAAAATTAAGTAAAGATCTTGGCTGGAAAATTGAAAAATATCAGGATGAATATGCAACTAGTTTTGAATTAGTAAAACCTAAAAATGGCGGTAAAAAAATAAACGTAAAAGATGAATATACAACATTTGTAGAAGATAAAGCTGGTAATTTAAATACTAGTTTTGACATTAATGATAAAACATATAATATTGAAATTCAAAATAAAGGAAATGATGTTCTTGTTGAGCGAGGAGGTAATTACTTCTTTAATCAAGAAAATAAAACTTATTTTGATGTAGAGTTTAATCTTAATGTTCCTGGAGAAACAGGTAGTTTAGATGCTACACAATTTGCTGAACAATTTAGTGAGTTACAGGACGCGGGTGCAACTTTTGATTATTCAGAATTTAGTCAAGTTAAAGATGGAAGTAAAGGGCCTCTGGCTACACTTGCTAAAAACTTCACTGAAGCTAAAGGAGAAAGAGATGTGTTTGTATTAACGGCTAGACCAGCTGATTCAGCTTTAGCAATACAAGAATTTTTAAGATCTACTTTAGGAATAAGCATTCCACTTCAAAACATAACAGGATTAGCTAATGGTACTCCAGGAGCTAAAGCCATGTGGGTTGCAGAAAAAGTATCTGAAGGTTATAACGATGTATTCTTTGCTGATGATGTTCAGGCTAATGTTAAAGCTGTATCTGATATGCTTAATAACTTAGGTGTAACTAAAAGAGTTCAACAAGCTAAAGAATCTGATACTAAAAGTCTTGAAGATGAGATGGATACTATTATTAGAACTAAGAAACAAACCGCAGTTGGTAAATTCTTAAGAAAATATAATATATATGTGCCACCTGGAGCAGATGACTTTGCTGGTTTACTATATTACTTTTTAGGTAAAAGTAATGCGGGTGAAGCTCAACAGAAATTTTTTCAAGATAATTTACTAACTCCTTTTGCTAAAGGAATAGATGCTTATACAACCGCTAGAGTTACATTAGCCACTGACTTTAAAGCTTTAAAGAAAAGATTTAAAAACAAAAAGTTATTAGCTGAAAAAATACTAGGTGGTTTATATACTAAGGAACAAGCTGTTAGAGCTTATCTTTATGATAAAGCTGGTAATGATTTAGGATTAAACAAAGCTGATACTCAAGATTTAATAGCAACTGTTGAAGGAGATGGTAAATTGAAAGCTTTTGCTGAAGAACTATCTAAAGTAACTAAACTTGACGAAGGATATCCTATTATTGAAAGTGCTTGGTTAGGTGGTAATATAGCTACAGATTTAGCTATAGTTTCTAACAAATCTCAAAGAAAGGAATTTCTACAAGAGTTTATAAACAATAAAAACCAAATATTCTCTGAACAGAATATGAAGTTGATAGAACAATCTTTTGGAAGTGACTATACAGATGCTTTAAGTAATGTTCTTGAGCGTATGGATACTGGTAGAAATAGAAAGAAAGGTAAAGATAAGGAATTTAATTCAGTAATGAATTGGATAAACCAATCTGTTGCTGCTATTATGCTTGTAAACACTAGATCTGCTATATTACAGCAGTTATCTTTAGTAAATTACACCAACTGGTCGTTTAACAATCCATTGATGATGTCTAAGGCTATGGCTAATGTACCACAATTCCTTAAAGATTATTTAATGATACTTAATTCACCTTTCTTAAAAGAACGTAGAGGTGGAATGTCTATAGATATCAACCTAGCTGATGTTGCAGATTCTAATCCTGGTAATTTATTCTTAAGAATGAATAAAAAATTACTAAAATTAGGTTTCTTACCAACACAATGGGGTGATAGTAATGCTATATCCTTCGGAGGTGCTAGCTGGTACAGAAATAGACTAAACAAGTTAGTCAAAGAAGGTGTGTCTGTAAAAGATGCTGAAGCTCAAGCTATGATAGAGCTACAGGAATTATCTGAAGAAACTCAGCAGTCATCGAGAGTAGATAGAGTTTCTAGACAACAAGCTTCTGACATTGGTAGATTGATATTAGCTTTTGCTAATACATCATTACAATACACTAGATTGCCTAAGAAAGCAGCTTTAGATCTTATAAACCGTAGAGGAGATTGGAAGACAAACATGTCTAAAATATTATACTATGGTTTTGCTCAAAACGTATTGTTTACAGCTTTACAGTCAGGATTCTTTTCCTATCTGTTAGCAGATGACGACGATGATGAGACTGATAAAGAGAAAAAAGCTAGAGATAGAAAATTAGAATATGCTATAAATGGTAGTTTAGATGGTTTCTTAAGAGGTATGGGTTACAAAGGTGCAGTTATTGCTGCTCTTAAAAACTTAGGCTTAGAATACCATGCCCAATACCAAAAAAGAGAAGCTGGAGTAAGAGTCAACGACTCTGCTTTAAGACTTATACAAAAAGGTTTAACAATATCTCCACCAATAAGTAAAAAAATAGGTGATATAGTTGAAGCTCAAAAGTTTCAAACATGGAAACAATATAAGTCAGATCCTTTTTACCAAGCATTTGCATATGCTAATTATGCTTCAGGTTTAACAAACTTTCCTGCAGATAGAATTTTTAAGAAAATAGAAAACTTAAAAGCTGCATCTCAAGATAGTACTGAAGCTTGGCAGAGTATTGCATTAGGGTTGGGATGGTCTCCATATAATGTTGGTGTTGATATAGAATATAAAAATTCCAAAAAACCATTTGGTCCAATAAGAGAAGGTGAAAGTATAAAAGAAGGGAATGCTATTAGAGAAGGTAAAAGTATAATAGAAGGAGAAGCTATAAGAGAAAGTCCTACTCCATTTAAAGAGTCAGATATTCCAATGCCAGAAGGAGCACTAGGACGTGCTAATAAGGACGGTACTATAGATTTAAAACCTGGATTGTCTAAATCTAAGAAAAAAGAAGTAATTGCACATGAAAAAGTGCATCAAGATCAATATAAATCAAATAAATTAGATTATACAGATCAAGATATAACATGGCTTGGTAAAAAAATACCGCGCACTACAGATTCAAAGATATTTTTCAACGGAAAATTATATAACGAAGGAGACCACAGCTTACCTTGGGAAAAAGAAGCTAATAAATTAAGTAAACAAAAACACTAATACAATTATGGGATCAAGAAAAGGCATGTCAGGAGCAACCTGGTTTACAGAAAATGCAGCTGAAAACATGAAACATAGTTCGCCTATGATGAAACAACCTTCAATGGGGTGGGATACGGATCAAGCAAATAGAGGAACAGCACAAGGAGCAGAAGCCGCTGCTTTAAGAAGTAAAATCTCTGCAGCAAACACAGAAAAGTCAACAAGTATGATGAGTGGAGCACCTATGCAAAAAGTAAGTATGGGATGGGATACAGATGCAGCCAATAGAGGAACCGCAGCCGGAGCAGAAGCTGCTGCCAATAGAAGTATAACATCTGCAAAAAACACAGAAGAGGCATTAAGTACTACCCCTAGTAGAGGTTCTGCTGAAAGTATAATGAAAAATACTGAAGCTGGAGGACCAGGTGATACTACAGAAACATCAGCTGTTGGATCCAATACAAAAAGTACTCGTATGGGTAAAGCTGAAAGAGAAGGAAATCGTATATTAAATGATGATAGCTTAAGTACAGATCAAAAACAAAGTCAAGCTTTAGAACAAAGAAAAAAGTATGACAAAGCTCAAGCTAAAAATATAAAAAACGATGCTAGAGATGAAGAAAGAGGAGCTATAAGAGAAGATAGAAAAACCAAGAAGATAGATAAAATTGCAAAAAGAAACAATATATCTGTAGAAGATGCTACTTCTCAATACGATTCTAGGAGAAATTCTGTTAATAGTTTCACGAGTAAAGGTTCTGGTGGAAAAAGAGGAAATTCTCCATATAGTGATTCAAGTAGAAAAAATAATCAAGATAATGTTGATGCTGCAGAAGAAACTGGAGTTGATGCTCTTCAGGCTAGATTAGGAACAACAGAAAAAAAGGATTACTCAAGTTTTGGGGCTGGTACTTGGCAAGATATGGATACAAATGTAGGATAAAAAAAAGGGGAGCAAACCACGACGGCATGCTCCCCATTAATTATCCTATAATAACTCCTATAACTATACCAGCTATAGGGCCAAGTATTGCCCACAGTTCTAAGAACTTAATTTTATTGAGTTCTTTACTTGTGAATACATTATCAGATGTATCTAATATTACGTTGCCTGCTTTCTTACCAGCAGATTCAACTTGATTTTCTAATTCTTTAATACGTTTTTTCGCATCAGCGAATGTGAATTTTTGTGCCATTATTTATTTTTTTTTAAATTAATTTATCCGTCGCAAGAAATACAATCCGGATCCATAGCTCTTGCAGCTATGTCTCCTCTTAGAACAGATTCTGTTCTCGTATAGTATAAAGTTTTAATTCCTCGCTTCCAAGCTTCGAAATGAACTTTATTTAACCACCTAGGTTCTGCCTCTGCAGGAAATGCTAGGTTCAAGCTAACTGATTGATCTATATAATCTTGACGTATCCCAGCTTGACCAACTAATTCTAGTTGATTAATCTCTTTAAATGTTTTAAAAACATTCTTTACTGGTTCCTTGTCATTTGACTCATTATCTTCAGAATCTTCAGTTAATCGTCCGAGGTGATCGTAAAACCATCCATCGAGTTTTTTAATTCCTTGAATGGATCCACCATCTTCCAGAATCTGATCCCAAGTTTCCTTGGTATCGATACCAATCTTTTTAAGTACTTTTTTAAGTTCATTGTTTTTTCTAATAAAAGTTCCTTTAGCAGATTGATCAGTAAATATGTTTGCTGCCCAAGGTTCTATACCTGGCGACAAATTACCTGCTAATTTACTATTTGATACGGTTGGCGCTACCGCCCTCAAATGCGTATTTCGCATTCCAGTACCCACACACCATAAAGGTTCGCCATATAGCTCCGCAAGTGCCCTAGAGGCTCTCTCTGTCTCTATCTTAATCTTTGAAAATATCTCACGCGTCTTAAACTGCGCTAGAAGTCCTTCAAAGGCTATTCCATTCTTCTGGAGTAGCGTATGCCATCCTAAAACACCAAGACCAATAGCTCTACCTTTAGTAGCTGATCTTATGGCATTATCAAATCCACGCATATTCTTAGCGCGTTGGATAAACTCCTCCATAACACCATCTAAAAACCAAGTAGCATCATATACTAAATTAGTATTCTTCCATTCATCATACTTACCTAAGTTTAATGAAGATAAACAGCATACAAAACTATGTGACTCATCAGTATGCAATGTAATTTCACTACATATGTTAGTCATGTGAACTTTTAATCCGTTCGTCTTGTAAGCTGGCGGATTAGCTTTATTTGTGTTTCCTTTAAAAAGGATATATGGCTCACCAGTTGCTTTACGTTTTTGGATGAGTCTGCTCCACTTATGCCTTGCTTCTTGATCTCCAGCCTCAAGGCTACGCATAAACTTATCGCCAATGACAGCACACTGGTGTAAGTTAAGAGATTGCCTGTTGATATCTCCTTTAGGTTCCCGAATGTTAAGCCATTCGAGGAAATCAGGATGGTCAATATTGATGTTAACTGAAGCAGCTCCTCTTCTAACGGAACCTTGATTTGTCGCGAGTATAGTCGAGTCGTAGATTTTGCAAAAAGGGACAACGCCGTCTGAAGTTCCATTATCTGTTATTTTAGCTCCGGCAGGACGAATCATATTAATCCCGATACCAACTCCCCCGCCGTGTTTAGCTAGTAGCATCATCTCTAGGTTTTTCTGTCCTATGTCAGCGATACTGTCGGCAACGTCGATTCCAAAACAAGAAATAGGTAACCCGCGATCAGTACCAGTATTAGACAACACAGGAGAAGCCAAACATAGCCATCCTTTCCATATGTAGTCAAAAAATCTTTCATTTAATTCTGGTTTATATAATCTTCTTGCAACTGCTTTGCAAACTCTCTGATAAGCCTCCTTAGGCGTTTCTCCTGGTAATAAATACCCTCCTGCTATAGTCTTCTTATAGACTTCAGTATCTCCCCAAGCAGGATAATCTACACCTTTCTTCCATTCATTATTCCATTCCATACTTAATTGTTTAAAAGGTATATAGTATACCCTATCATTACGTTAAAATTAACAGCAACTAAATTCCATTGCTTAGCTAACCAAACTTGTGGTAGAGATATAAACCCGCCTATCATATAGACAATTGGTCCTATAGATCCAGAATTTAAAACATAAGGAGCTAGCATTATAAAGCCTGTTCCCATGTATCCCAATCTCTGAGCTATTCTTTCCTTAGCGCTAAGTCTTCTATCTTGAACTAACAATCTTAAAAAACTACGCTTCCATCTAAATTCACACTTTAAACACGTCTTCTTGTGTTGATGTTTAAACTTAGATCTTTTCTTTTTGCGTTTACATATATTACATTCTTTCATTTTTTAAAACATTTACCAAATATCTTCGAAATCTTCGCCTTCGTTAGCTTTGGAATAATCTGTAGACCTAATAGCAAAAAAGTCAGTATGGGTATGACCACCTGTAAGGTGGTAAAACCAGTCGAGTCTATCTGCTGCGGGTTCTGAAAATTCAAAGTACTGCCCGAGGTCGAAGTAACCAAGGTCTTGTAATTTTTCATTGAGTCTTTTTCTAATAAATTGTTTGAGGTCGTAAGCTTTAAGGTTTTCGATGTCTCCTTGTTCGAACATTTTGTCAATATACTTTTCTTCTGCATTTAACATTATTTGTGCCGCATCAATAACATCATCTCTGACTTCATCTAGCAACTTAGGATCTTCTTCACACATATGTCTGAATAATCTACATCCCATTTTAGAGTGCAGAGATTCATCTCTTACGCTCCACTTCATCTGCTGGCCAACACCTTTCAATAGATTCCTCATCTGGAAGCTATATAGTACAGCAAAAGCAGAATATAAACTAACTCCTTCAGCAAAAGCGCTAAACACAGCTAACGATTTTGCAATACCATTTTTATCAGTTCCTTCATATGCAACTAAAGCATCGAATCGTTCCATTGTGGCTTCGTCTTGTAAGAAAGCTTCAAAATCCTCTAAACCTAAGGTTTCGTTCAAATAAGAATAAGCAACAGCATGTATTGTTTCTTGCGAACCAAACATCATAGCCATCTGCTGTATCTCATGTTTAGGAAACCATCCCACCACCTTCTGTGTCCAGTAGTCAGACACTGCACATTCTGTCTGTGCAAAACCTAAAAGAATATTACCAACAAGGTTTTTCTCCTCAGGTGTTAATTTTTCATTCCAGTCCTTAACGTCACCAGACATTGATATTTCTGTGTGTAACCAAAAAGCTTGAGCTTGTTTTAACCACCCCTCATTGTAATATTCTGGGTACTCAAACGGTTTATAAGCTACCCGTGGCGTGAATAATCCCATTATTTTTCTTTTTTCTCTGTTAAACTTATTTTTAATTTTTCTAAAGCTTTATCATAATCAGGCATCTCTTTAATCAATTCCATAGTACCTATACATAGATCTTTTAAATTACCTAATTCTTGTACTATCTGATTGTTCGCCTTACCTAATAACTCTACTTTATTAAATAATTCTATCAATTTAGATTCTTTCATATTTCCTTATAATCTATTGTTATACATAATTCAATAAAAGGTATGTAAAGCACATGCTCTACAAAGTTTTCTTCGGGGTAACTTCTAGCACCTATTAAAATACCAGGATATAATCCAATATCAATGCCCCATCCTACAATCTCTCTCTTCATTTAAATAATATTTAAGCATTTTCATGTGAAACTTTATTCTCTCTGCGTAATATTCAGGTAGTGTAAAAACCGTGTTTTCTTCCAATTCTGTCAATTTCTTCATATTTAATTGCGCCTGTTTGTGATTTAATGTAATTATTTATGTCCTTCTGCACAGCTCTCTTAGTATACATCATCCTTGCTTGCTTCTTCTGTGCTCTTTGATCAAAATCATCGTCTGATCTACTTCCTTCTGGTTTTGCGGTTTGTAAAGTATCTTTCCAATCTTGTTTTTCGTAAGCCATAGTTTAAATAATTTCCATCTTAAAGGGAAGGACTCATTAGCTCTCCCCTTACATTCTATTATATAGTCTTTTCCAACAAAGTCAGGTGTATATTTAATTCCCAAGATTTTTTTTTGCCCTCGGTTAGTATACTCACCTTTCCCATTTGCTTGTTTTTCGTAAGATACATTTGTAAAATCAAAACTTTCGACCAACTGGAAAACCTCATTTTCATAACCTTCAAATAATTTATCTTTTTTTAAAGCCATATATGTATAGCGCTCCAAACCTGATGCAAAATTAATTCCATCAAAAGTTATCTTCTTGGACTGTACTGGTCCTTTCTTTCTAGATTTTTTCTTCATTAAGTTCGGTTAGATTTATACCTAGCCCAAGCTCTATTAGGTGCAAGTTCAGGAGGTGGTCCTGGGTCTGGATAAGCACTTATAGTTTCAGGATCTTTAACTTCAATCTCCTTAACAAAAGTACCATTTAACATCTTACCTTTACGGTTTATTATCTCAACATAAGCCGTCTCAATACAATCTTCAATAGCAAAACCTTCTAGGTGTGCTAAGTTAGTTAACACAACAACCATATCACCTATAGCATCTTTAATCTCAGGTTTATCTTTCTTAAGTAACCCTTGAGCTAACTCGCCAGCTTCTTCCATAAGTTTCACATACTGAGTGTGGGAATTACCTTTATCAAATATACCTCTTACCTCCGCCCAAGAGCGGATAAGATTGAATATATTAGATATAGTAATGTCATTTTTAACCACGTTAGTGTTCGTTTGCTTTTGGAAAGGACCAGCTTCATACAGTGCTTTATTATAGACATAACTTCTAGATTTATTAAACATTGATTCTTGGACATTGCTTAATACCCAATCTATCTTATCTGTTGAATCCATAACAACATCTCCATACTGAGTAGACCAACTTAAACTTTCTAGAAAATTAGCATCAATATCTCCAATAGATATAGCAAATGTTGTTGTTTGATCTGTAACGTTTATATCTTTTTTCATTGGTTCTTTAAATAATTTATGGTAAGGTTTAATATCTACTTTATAGCCTAAGTCTTCTTGTAAAGTTCTTTCAGCATCAGAAGCTAATCTTATATCATCTGATTCAAATAGTATTTCATACTCACCAGGTTTAAACCCTTGTTGTTCTGTAACTCTCTTTTTAATGTTACTAGTGCATCCTATCTTCTTCCCAGGTATGTGATACACTTTATACTTACCTGTCGATACTGCCGTACTCATTAGTATATTTTATCAAAAACCAACATAGTATAGGTTTTATCGTCTATAATAGCAGATGCAAACCCAACTTCAGTACATTCTGAACAAACTATTTGATCATACGTGAAGTTATCTTCACCTGGAACTATAAGACCTATAATAGCATCTTTAAAATGATTCTTTGATTCTCTGTTAGTATACCAGTATATCTCACCTGTATCATCTAAGCTAGCAATATACTCTCCTTTAATAGATATTGAATCTAATCTTGAGCTAGCTATCTTACTTAGTCTTGAGCTTAAAGCTAAAGGTTCTAACAATGCATGATTTCTAACTGAATTAGTTAGATCAAGAGCTACTTCAATCTTAAACTTTCTTATATCTTTCTTTATATCCCATGATTGAGAAAACATAATCGCTGGGAATAGTATTAATAATAGTAATTTTTTCATTGTTTAAATTTTAAATTAATTAATCAAGTACATCGCTACTTGGGAATGCTCTAGTTAGCATAGCCTCTTCAATCTCATCTGATAAGCATCTCTTAGCAGATTCAATATAAAGTAATGCATCCATAAGTTCTTCTTGAACATCTACCAGAAATCTATTAAGGTCTTTCTTTTGACCTACGATTTCTTCCATCATAGTAGCACCATATTTCTTCTGACCAATCAAACTACGTTGATCCATCTTCTTAAGTACGGATATTACTATTTCGTCTTTTGTTTCTATCTGCATTTTACTTGATTTTATTGTTATAAAGGTGTAAGTTATGTGCATAGTGGTAATACTCTCCAATATCAATAGAGAGCCTTTCTGCAACTAATTTCTGTAAGTATGAAAAACAGTACTGATCAACACAAAAACCGAACCAGAGATCATTAGAACGCATCAGAACGGCCATATTAAGCTTATTGTTTAGTATAGTAAACTGAACAGCATAGGTACACGGAGTATCTTTCCTATACTTACTATGTTCTTTACCATCATAAATACTTATAGCAGCATGTCTAGTATCTTTATCATGCTTAAGTTTAGCTACAACGTAGTCTAATTGATAGTTACGCTCCCACTGGTATCCATAGTTAGAATTAACATGTCTATCTATAGCCATTCTCTCCCATATCAGAGGAACTTTACCATAAAGTTCTCCTAACTTATCAATGCTATTATCTCCAGATAAGTACCACTTCCATTCAGCTTCAGCATAACTTATATTAAATTCTCTCTCAGGGTCTCTTATGTGGTTGTCTAATGGATCCTCCATTGTAAAACCAACATTAAATAAAGCTTTAGTATCACTAAATTCAACACCATCGCTAACTATCTTTTTATAAAAGTATTCATATGCATCATTAGCACATTTAAATTTGTTTTTCATATTAAGGTGTTAATATATATTTATAAGCAACTACAATAAATAAAAAATACCAGCATAAGCATATAGCTTTTGTTATGTTCTCATATAGTTTATAATGTTTACTGTATTGCATTATGATCTCTAAGTTAACTAAAACAGATAACATTGCACAAGTTATAACAAGTGATTCTATTAACATAAATATTGGTTCTATTTTAGAATAAAAGCTTATAGCTAATATAGTAAATACAACAATAACAATTGAAAGTAGAAATGTTCTAGTACTAAAGTAATCGTAATTCTTCATGTTTTCTTTTATCATAATAATACTTCTTCATATTATATAGTTCACTCCAAATGTTATCTACAATATAAACTGTAGGTGTCTTATATATCTTTTTGTCACTTCCAAGAGATATAGCAATTCTCCACTCTGATGGGTTTGGACCTTGAGTAGTTGGCCAAGGACTTATTCTTATATCATTATTGATACAGTAATTATCCCATAGCAACTGTTCTTCGGTAGGTACAAACTCATCTCCTAATCCTATATGCTTAGCCTTCTTGTTAAATTTAGGATTCCCACGGAAGGTCTTCATTCGATATATCTTTTAAAGGTTCATAATCGCCACTCATTCTGTTCCATTTGAAGTGCGCTTCTGCTTGGTTTTCACCGAGGTTTTGGAACTTAACCTTAAGAACCTTAACCTTAACTGTGTTATTAGTATAATTCCTATGAACAAGAAGCCCATGATAACTAGCATCATACCACTCGCCACCTCCTTTAATACTATACATAGTCGGCTCATCAATTGTTCCATCGTCTTTCTTATACATTTTAGTTGGGTGTGCTACAACTATAACAAGAACATCATACTTCTTTGCAAAAGTTTCTATTCTAGCTAAGTACTCCATTGTAGCATCAGGAATACTCATTGCGGTAGAGCCATTCATCTTAACTTTATTGAATGGATCTATAACTAGACACTTAATACCTTTACGTTTAACAAGCTCTGCACCCTTAGCGAGCACAGAGTCTAAGTCATAACGTTCATTTTCTATAAAATAGAAATTGTCATTAACTATCTGAGTTACTTGATTCCATTTATCAGTGTCTATATCTTCTTTAGAAGGCATCCAACCACCTATCTTACGTAGTAGCTTATGAGCATGTAAGAATGTTGGTTTGTTTTCTGGTGATGCAAATGCTGTTTTCCAACCATACTTTAGTTGGTATCCCACAACCATTCGATCAACAAAATCAGACTTACCACTAGAAGGAATTCCTGTAACAGTGATGAACTGCCCCGTATAAGTACTAAATATGCTATCAAAGTTATCAAGACCGACTTGATACCCAGGCTTAAAGCCCTCATTAATAAATTCTTGTAATTCATCGCTTATATCATTTAAAGTTATTACATTCTCAAGAGGAACTGGACTAGCCTCATCAATAAGGCGCTTGAGCATAACACCGTCGTAATCCATAAGATATTCATTAGCATCTTTGTGGCTTCCGAAGTTAACTGTATAGCATACTTCTGCTCCAAAACGTCTGATGAGTTCCTGTTGTAGATTTTGACCGGCTTCATCTTCGTCGACTGCAATGATGATTTTGGTCTTGTCCTCGAAATATTCAATGCAGTTATCGAGGTAATCAAGATTAAGGCGATTAAGAGTAGCTCCGTTTGGTACGCTGACCACAGAATCGACTTTAGCATCCACAAGAGATAGAACATCCATCTCACCTTCCACAATAACAACATAGTCATGCCCCACAGTGCTATCGATATTATAGAATACCTTTTCAGCCCCTTTAACCAGTTTAAAATTCTTCCTACCATCTCTATATTTTATATTTATAAGTTCGTTATTAATAAAATAATTGAATTGAATTGTATTCTCCTCTTTAGATGTCTGAGGCATCCATTCTGGACCTTCAGAGATTTTCATCTTGATTAGTGTGCGCTGAGATATTCCGCGGCTCTCGAACCACTTAACAGCATTGTCACTTAGCATAACATTATTCTGCCACTCTGGCTTAGTATATACTCTATCACTTTCTCCTTTACGGAGGAAAGTATGTAACTGAAACACTTCGTCACAATTCATACACGTACCAAGACCACGTTCCCAATCGTACATAGCACATTTTGCTTTACGATTCTCAGGTTTTCTATCAGTGGAGCAAAGAGGACAAACGCCCTCTTTCTTCCCAACTGTTAGGTCATACTGATTGAACTGGTCAATAGTAAATCCGTTGATCTCTGTATTGTTAACTGTCATATTAATCCTCGATTAAAGTTATATTGCCGTCTTCATCGGTATCTTTACTTACATAGTCTTCGTCATCTACTAAAATGGAAGGTCTGGTGTTGGTGCTTCAATTGATTGGCTTGATTGCTGAGGCTGTCCCTCTCTAGGAGCAACTGCAACATTAGTACCATTAGTCCATACAACTTTACAATTGCCTAAGAATGACTTAGGAGCCTTAGCATCTCTCTCATCTTTAGTTTGTTCTGTTTGTATATATCCAGAGTCTCCGAACTGACCTATCTCATCGTTGATAACCACTGTAATAGGGTAATACTTACCTTTCTTACCTTCATATATCTTAGTCTTATCTATCTTAGATAGATCTATATTTGCTGAAATTAAACTTGCCATTAGTATGTATTTAAAGTGTTAAACATTCTCTGCATTTGGTCTTTAGAAGCACCTGTTGATCTACGTAAATTATCCACAGCCTTAACATGTGATTGATTTGTATAGAAGTTACCAGTACTTGTATTCATACCTGTAACATCACAGATTCTTTTTCTTACTTTTGCCATTGTTATTAAATTAAAGTGTTTTGGAGATATAATATTGGCTGAAATCTCCTTCGCCATTTACAAAAAATTCATTATAAGCTTGAACTGCTTTAGCAACTTTGTTCTGTCCCGATTGTAGGAACTGATCGCTGCAATCAAACAACCCTAGCTGTCTAGTTTTCTTATCTACTACTATGAATATCAATTCATATCCAAACATCTTAGAATAGATATAAGCTTGACTGTCGTAGTTATATTTGTAAGCTGAACTAGCAAATGCATTTATGTTATTAGTTGTTTTAAGATCAATGATAAGCTTATGGCTGTGGTTAATAATATCAGCTTTACCCTTCCATTCAAGACCATCTAAAGTTTTGATTCCAGGAACTTCATATTCAACATTACCTTCTCTTATCATATCATAGAACAACTCATTTTCTAATACCTTATCACGCATCAACTCTATATTATCAGCTTCATGTTCGAGTAGACATATATCTCCTTGTGCAAGATCTTTATAACCTTTAGTATTTCTAGTTGATGACTTTATAATCTTATACTTATCAAGCTTCTCAGGCTCTAGTATAGTAGTGTGGAAATAACCACCGACAACAAACGCAGGGTTTGGAGGTAGTGGCTTTTTAAAATCAAGAGGGTTATTCAACAACGAAGATATATCACTGTTACTTAGATATTGCTTTCCAAAATCTCCGTAATAATTCTCGTCATCTCTTAGCTTCTCGATTGCTTCTTTATTATCCATTCAGTATTTTTAGTGATTCATCTGTTATAGTATACTTCTCTAATAGAGTTTTCATTAAACCTCCATTAGCTAAAAAGTTTTTAGCTTGTTCTATATTAGCCATACTAATAATTGGTTTTGAATTAGCCATTTTTGATATAGAATTATTCACATCTTGAGCTTT
>Ga0307985_10000315_pt1 | contig 28947 bp, 23 predicted proteins | sample EllFjometageno80_FD_203155 | JGI IMG/M metagenome (GOLD analysis project Ga0307985, IMG submission 203155) | Marine microbial communities from Ellis Fjord, Antarctic Ocean - #80 | ecosystem: Environmental > Aquatic > Marine > Unclassified | place: Southern Ocean | collected 2014-10-09 | reverse complement strand
GCGCCCAGGTTGGTGTACCCCAGGCCTAGTTGGCGATAACGCCGAGTGTTCTCGCCGATCTTTTCGGTCGGATACGACGAGTGCCCGACCAGAATTTCTTGCGCCGTGATCATGATTTGAGAGGCAGCACGGAAGCCTTCGACATCAAACTGATCGTCGTCACCCAAGAAGCTCAGCAAGTTCAGGCTGGCCAGGTTGCAGGCGCTGTTGTCTATGTGCAGATATTCGCTGCAGGGGTTACTGGCGTTTATTGGTCCCGCCGTTGGCGAGGTGTGCCAATTGTTGATCGTAGTTTCGAACTGCACACCAGGATCGGCGCATTGCCATGCCGCTTCTGCCATGTCGGAGAAGATCTCACGAGCAGGGCGACTCTCAATGACAGACCCGTCGGTGCGAGCAATCAGGTCCCATGGGGCATCGTCGACAACGGCCCGCATGAATGCGTCGGACAAACGGACAGAGTTATTCGCGTTCTGATACTGCAGCGAGTGGATGTCTTCACCATCGAGTGACATATCAAAGCCAGCCGCCGCCAACGCATGCGCCTTTTTCTCCTCTTTGGCCTTGCACCAGATGAACTCGCTTATGTCGGGGTGGTCGACATCGAGCACAACCATCTTTGCGGCGCGGCGCGTCTTGCCGCCACTTTTTATGGTGCCAGCCGATGCATCTGCACCGCGCATAAAGCTCACGGGGCCGCTGGGATGGCCCCCACCGTTCATCTTCTCTTTCGATGATCGGATACGACTGAGATTCACGCCCGAACCACTGCCACCTTTGAAGATGCGTCCTTCTTCGACATACCAGTTCAGAATCGAGTCCATGTCGTCGTCGACCGACAGGATGAAACAGGCCGACGACTGCTGTGGCACATCGGCAACGCCGATGTTGAACCACACCGGCGAGTTGAAGGCGGCGCGCTGGTTTAGCAGCAGCCAGGTGAGCTCAGCGCGGAACGTGGCAGCTTCGACGAGGTCGGCGAAGTAACCATCGACTTCGCCCCAATCGGCAATCGTCGTGACGACGCGATCGATGACTTGTCGCAGTGACCATTCGCGGCCCTCGGTGCCCTGCTGACCGCGGAAGTACTTCTGCGCCACGATCTTGCCGGCCGTCTCAGACCAATTGACAGGAAACTCGACTTCTTCCTGGGCGAACACCGTCGAACCATCGAGCGCGTTCGTGATCTTGATCGACCGGCGTTCCCACTCCAGTTCATCATCAGGGTGCACACCTTCGATGGTGAACCATCGCCGCAAACCAATGCGTGTCTGTTCTGGAGCAAGGGACATGAGATTAAGTCTGCCAGTCGGTCGAACGGGTGCGCTATCGCCTTGGAAAGCGACCAAAGAAGGCGGGGTGCATCGCAAGCCTCTACGAAGTTCAGGTCACAGGCGATGGATCGGGCCCCCGCCTGAAGGTTTGCTCTCGACCCACCACGGTCTCAGAACTTGCCACAGTCCGAACTTCGAGGTGCTGCGATGCACCCACGGCTAGGAATCTTAGAGATTCCAACCTGTGGATAGCTAGGAGGATTTGCTGTGGATTTCGCGTGGCTTTTCCACAGGCTCGCTGTTTTGCCGAGCTCCGCAAGCGCCGCCCGTAGTGCGTGCGTCTGAACTCGACACAGCCAACACGGCCCCGAAGCTCCTCCGTCGCCTCTATTCCTGCCCGATCTCCCGGGTCCTCCATGTCCGGGGTCATTCGTATCAGACACAGACGATGTGGCCAATGGCTACCTCGGTAGCTTGTTGGGGCGCATGAGCATCGCTGATCGGCTCTACGCTCGTCATGTGGCCAGGTCAGTGATCATTGTTGGAGCTGGGCCCGCGGGTACCGCGGCGGCGATCGAACTCGCACGGGCTGGCGCCGACGTGACCGTCATAGACAAGGCTCTCTTTCCTCGCGACAAATGCTGCGGCGACGGCCTGACATCAGGCGCACTGCGCCATTTGGACCATTTGGGTCTTGATCCAGCGGACGTACCGACGTGGCAGCCAGTCACTGATGTCTGGATCACGCGGCCTTCGGGCGACTCCATGTTGTTGCCGCTGCCTCGAGGGCCGGGCCAATTCGCGGCAACCGCCGCACGCCAGGACCTGGATATGGCGCTCGTAAACCTGGCAGTCAAGGAAGGCGCCCACATCCGCCAAGGTGTGGCGCTTGAGTCCGTGGCGCTGTTCGACGACCGTGTGCAGGTGGAGACATCTGAGGGAACCATCACTGCAGATTGGCTGATCGCTGCAGATGGCATGTGGTCCCCTACGCGCAAGGCTCTCGGCCTGAACCAGGGCAGCTATCGGGGCGAATGGCACGCCTTTCGTCAGTACTTCAGCAACGTCTCGACTCGTGCAGCCAAAGACCTCTTCGTGTGGTTCGAGCCCGATATCCTTCCCGGCTATGTCTGGTGCTTTCCGCTACCTGACAATCGCGCCAACATCGGCTTCGGTGTCGTGCGAGGCGGCGGACACAAGACCAAGGAGATGGGCGACCTATGGCGCGACCTTCTTGGACGCCCACACATTCGCAAGATCATCGGCGACCAGGCTGAACCCGAAGGCTCCCACAAGGCGTGGCCCATCCCCGCCCGTATTGGTGAACTGCCTCTAACGGCGCATCGCACGTTTTTCGTGGGCGATGCCACAGGTGCCTGTGACCCTATGACCGGCGAAGGGATCGGCCAGGCATTGCAGACCGGCATGGCCGCAGCCGAGGCGATCATTGCAACTCCAGCACCGGCTTCGGCTGCAGCCAACTATGAACGCGATGCCGATCGGGAGTTGGGTGTCGACATGCGGTTCGCCGCCATGCTTGGCCCAGTGTTAGGCACCGAGTTCGGCGCCGAATGGGCTTTGAAGACAGCGGGTATGACCGCATGGACCAGCCGCAACTTCGCCCGCTGGCTCTTCGAGGACTACCCCCGAGCAATGTTGGGAACGCCGCGGCGGTGGACAAAGGACATGTTCACCAAACCCGGGGCATTCTCTGGCTAAGCCAGCAGTTCGGTGGGTACGTCATATTGTTTGCGGCGCCGATGGGCCGAACTCGAGCAACGAACAGCCGGAGGCCAACGACTCGCAAGGCCCCATAAACCGCCGCTCCTCGTTCGGAATTTCGATTTCGAGAACGCAGCCAGGGCCCTAAGGGCCGTAAAAAGACGACTATGAATAACCGGCCAGGACACTAAGCTTATGGCGTGACGGAAGCAGGATCGCGACTGACGACAGTCGACGAGTGGGACGACCGAGTCGACGAATGGTTCGACCAGCTCCGCGGCAACCCAGCATTTGATCGGCTTTTCTATGCAGCGTCCGAGCTTGCTGATCACAGCAGGCTCTGGCACCTGGTGGCGACCGGCCGTGCGGCCGCATCGCTGCGTGCCGAACCAGCCGCGCTGCGGATTGTGCTTGCCCTGGCCGTCGAGTCCGGTCTGGTCAACGGCGTCGTCAAGTCTGTGTTCAATAGGTCGCGCCCGATCCTGACCGAAGAGCGACCTCTCCGGCTTCGGATTCCTCGCACCAGCAGCTTTCCCAGCGGTCATGCCAGTGCCGCAGCCATGGCTGCGGTGCTGCTCGCGGACAAGAGCCGTTTCGGACCCCTCTACGTGGCTGCAGCAGCCGTGGTCTCGGTAAGCCGCATCCATGTGCGCATCCACCATGCTTCCGATATCGCCGGTGGTGCCGTTGTCGGTGCTGCTCTGGGCACCCTCATCAAGCGCCTCGCACCCCTGCCCTAAATGGAACGTGTCGTACGGCGTGCGGCGGTTGTCGTCACGATGCCGCACGACGACCGTTAGCACGCTCCTAGGCAGGCCTGGTTGAAGCCACGACGAGCTCTATGGCTCCGCGTCGAGTCGCTCTATCTAGGTGTGGTGACGGCGTTAGGCCGGCAGCGGCTCTGGACTCTTTGGCGCTACAGCAGGGGCAAGCAGCAGACGCAGGTCAAGCAGCAAGTTGGTCACATCGCTGGCTGTCACCATGTCGCGGGCCGCTAGGTGCAGCAACTCGTGGTCGATGACGGCAAGCGCCTGATCGACCACGTTCTGTTCGCTCGTTTCAATCACAAGATCACCCTAACGCGGAAACGCTGGGGCGAAAGGTCTCGCATCATGACTGGGGTGCAAGACCCTCGATTGCCTCGTGCACGTTGACACCGGGAAACGGCATGATCGAGAGCGCCGCGGTCGTTACGCCGTTATCGAAGTACCGATCAAGGTGTTCGCGACACTCGTCAACCGAACCGCTAATAATGAGTTCGTCGACCACCGATTCGGGAATATCTTCGAGTGCACCCTTCCGGTCGCCCTCGGCCCAGCGAGCCCAGCTGGACTCCATCACCTCGGTACGTCCCATCCACTGGTGAAAGGCCTTATATACCGGCACGTTGAGATAGGCGGCAATCGCTCGTCGGCCCTGCTCGAGCACCGCGGCACGATCCTCGGTGGGCGCAACGAACAGGCGGGCGACCATCTCGCGAGACTCACCCTGGGCGGCGTCGTTCACGATCGCGGTGACCTTGGCAACATCTTCGGCAGACAGCCAGTTGACGATGGCTCCGTCTCCCACCCGGCCGGCCAGACGCAGCATGCCTTCGCGCAGCGCCGCAATCATGATCGGAGGCTGCTCGTCGAGGCGCACGCCTAGCCGGAAGCCCTTCACGCTGAACGTGTCGTAGTCGTTGGTGACTTTCTCTCCGGTCAGAGCGACCCGCAGGAATGCCACCGTATCTCGAACCCGCTTATAGGGCTCGTCAAAAGGGATGCCGTTCCAGTTCTCGACGATCACATTCGACGAGCTTCCGACTCCGAGCACAAACCGCCCGGGCGCGGCATCGACCATAGCGGCGACGGTTGACGCCATCAGCGCTGGTCCGCGGGTGTAGGCCGGGATAATCGCTGTACCCAGGCGCATAGATGGTGCCCACTGCGACGCCAGAACCAAAGGAGTGAATGCATCGTGACCCATAGCCTCGGCCGTCCACAGGTCGGTGTAGCCCAGCTTCTCGAGCCGCTGGATCGCATCCTTCTGCGTATGCAATGGCCCATCAAGGGGCACGGTCATTCCAACACGTTTGGTCATGCTGTAAGCCTCGCAGGCTGGGCCACCTCCCCCAAACGCAGACCCAAGACACCATCTCCGGTTATCCCAGACCGTCTTCCACCGGAGCCATCAAATGGTCACCCACGTAACGCCACGAACTGAACCCCCTCGGCAAATGACCGCTCAACTGTCGGTCGAGAAAGCCACATCAATACCCCCGATATCCGCAGCATCTTGGACACGCCGATGCTGGCCGCGTAACGTCGGCCTATGACGAATGAACCTGTCATCGATTGGGCTACCGACTTCGACGTAGGTGATCCTCGATATGAAGCAGACCCTTACGAAATCTGGGCCGGACTACGAGAGTCGTGTCCGATTGCCCACACAGAGCGGCGCGGCGGAGCCTTTTTACCGACGACGTACGAGGACATCGCAGCGATCGCGTATGACACCGAGCACTTCTCCTCACGCCGCACCAACGTGCTTCCGGAGCCTCCAGGAACAACTGTGCTTGTTGCGCCTCCCATAACGTCGGACCCTCCGTTTCATACCAAAGCCCGCCGTGTCCTATTGAGCTACTTCAGCCCCAAGAACATCTCCTATCTCGAGGTCCGCACTCGTCAGGTGTGCGCCGAGTTGCTTGACGAGATCGAAGCGGCCGGTGAGCCCACCGCTGATGCTGCTTGTGACTTTGCACAGCACATTCCGGTGCGGGTAATTGCTCACATGCTTGGCATCCCCGAAGAAGACGAGGCCGTATTCACCGGCTGGGCAGTGGCAATCTTCCAAGACGGCGTCGGCGATCCAGAGATCGTCCGTGCGGCCATCAAAGAGATCCTCGCGTACTTCGAGGTTCAGATTCGCGAGCGCCGGCTTGAGGCTAAGGACGACCTGCTCACGGGCCTGCTCGACGCCGAGATGGACGGCGACCCGCTGACCGATAAACATCTACTCGGCACCTGCTTTCTGTTGCTCATGGCTGGCATCGACACGACCTGGTCTGGTATCGGCTCCAGCTTGTGGCATTTAGCGACGACACCAAGCGACCGAGATCGACTGGTGGCCGAACCAGCGCTTATGGACAGCGCTGTCGAAGAGTTCCTACGTGCGTTCTCTCCCGTCACGATGGCCCGCGAGGTCATCGCCGACGTCGAGGTCAATGGCTGTCCAATGCACGCCGGTGACAAGGTCCTGCTGAGCTTCCCCGCAGGCAATCGTGACCCGGCCAAGTTTGAACGTCCCGATGAGATCCTCATCGACCGTGACAAGAACCGGCATTTTGCCTTTGGCATCGGTATCCACCGTTGCTTGGGATCAAACGTCGCTCGTATGGAAATGCGGGTCGCGCTTGAGACGTGGCTCGACCGCTTTCCGACCTTCGCGCTGACACCCGATGCCCAGGTTCGCTGGGGCGGCGCTCAAGTTCGGGGCCCGCGCGAAGTACCGGTAACGCTCGCTCCATAGCTCTCTGCCACCTCATAGCTCTCTGCCGCTCCATAGCTCTCTGCGACATGCGCCACGGCGGTTCTGTCGTCCTCAACAAATCGCTCTGGTCCGGTAACCAGGAAGCTGGGACGCCGAACCACGAGTATCCCAATGAGCAACCGCCTATACCCAGCACATCGACCTGTGCTTCGCGAAGCCGTCCTCTTCAGAACTGTGGTGGCCCCCGCAGCCGCTGGCTACAAGACGCCGGCGTGTATGTGCAAGAGATCCAGCGCGGCCCCAACGGTTAGCGCCACAAGTTCAACGGCTAGCGTCCAGGCATGGACGTCAAAGGAAAAGCAGCATTCATCACTGGCGGAGGCACAGGTGTCGGCCGTGCCACCGCACTGGCCCTGGCCGCCCAGGGCTGTGATGTCGCGGTGAACTACAGCCGGTCACAACAAGCCGCAGAGCAAACCGCCGCCGATGTGCAGGCACTCGGAGTGAAAGGCATAGCCCTGCAAGGCGACGTGGCCGAAGACGCCGACTGCCGTCGAATGGTCGCCCAGACAATCGACGCGTTCGGACGACTCGACGTACTCGTCAACTCGGCGGGCACGACCGTATTCGTCCCGCATCATGATCTCGACGGCATTACCGCCGACGATTGGCACCGCCTGTATTCGGTGAACACGATGGGACCATTCCAAATGATGCGAGCTGCTGCTCCCCATCTGCGGGCCGATGGCGGAGGCGAAGTCATCTCGATCAGCTCAGTCTCTGGCGTGGCTGGTGTGGGGTCGTCGCTCCCCTACTGCGCGTCAAAAGCAGCGCTCAACAATCTGACCGTGACCATGGCTCGGGTGCTGGCACCCGAGGTCCGAGTCAACGCAGTGGCACCTGGCTTCATCACCGGCCGGTGGTGGAAGGAAGGCCAGGGCGATGATGTCCACGATGCTGTGGCCGAAGCTGCCGCCAAGAGCGTGCCGCTCAAGGCGGTCTGTGATCCAGAAGACGTCGCAGACGCGTGTATGGGCTTCATCCAAGGCAGCGACTTAGCCACCGGGCAGGTGCTCGTGGTCGATGGTGGCATGCTCATTCAGACGCCGCGTTAGCTCCCGGGAGCTTCTTCGATTCGGTGCAGGCCCGTAACCCTTCACCGAATCTCACGCTCTTGTTCCCAACGCGCTACCGGCTAGCGAGCAGTAACCTCGACAGGGATGCCATTGAGCGCACAGTTACCCGACAACGCATCGAGTGCAGCATCGTCGGTTAGGGCATTGGAATTCACACCTGGCTTGGTCTTGGCCGTGTGCATCTCGATACCTTCCTCGTCATAGCCCCAGCCGTGCGGCAGACAGACCACGCCAACCATGACCTCGTCGGTCACTTCGACTGGCGCTACCACCATGCCGACTCTCGATTGCACCTGTGCTGAGCCACCGTCAACCAGGCCCAGACGACCAGCATCGTCGGGGTGAACTTGCAGGGTGCAGTCGGTCTTGCCCTTGATCAAGATGTTGAGATTGTGCATCCATGAGTTGACCGTCTTCAGGTGACGACGCCCGATCAGCACCAGTTGTTCATTCGCCTGCCCGAGCGTCTCGAACGCGGCTGAGTGGCGATCCAAGTCGTCGATGATCGGCTGTGGAGCAAGTTCGACTGTGCCTGAAACTGTCTTGATCGCATCGGGAAATCTCGGCACCAATGGACCAAAGTCTGCGCCGCTTGGATACTCGTCGATGAGCTTACGCAACGTGAGGCCCTCGGGGTTGACTCCGAAGCCATCACCGTGTTGCCCGACGCGGAGGCGGAAGTCAATGATCTGCTCAGCCCACTCCCATGGTGCGAGCGCTTCGAGGATCTCGGCCTTGTCGCGACCATGTATTGGCGACGAGTTGCGACTGATCTCCTGGTCCACGATCTGGTCCATCATCTTGTTGTGCACCACGACAGGATCGGTGTCGATGGGTTGCCCTTGGATGACGAGCGCCAAGCGGCTCAAGATCTGCTCTTCGCTCGGCCCGTCGGTTTCGAAGATCGCCGGTGAGTACTTTGCAAACGAACGGATCATGGTGGCTTCGAATGCGAAGTCATAATGGCTGCGCTCGAGCGCCGACGTCGGTGGGAGGATGACATGTGCGTGGCGAGCCGTTGCGGTCACGTAGGGGTCTATGACCACCAGCAGATCGAGTTCTTGCATTGCCTGATCAATACGGTGGCTGTTCGGGAAGGACCGAACCGGGTTGCACGCCAACACGAAAAGCGCCTTGATCGCACCCTCGCCGGGCGTGGTGATTTCTTCGGCCAGTGTCGCTGCTGGCAGTTCGCCCTTTGCTTCGGGTCGACCCGAAGCCCGCCCTTCCCAACGGCCCAGATTGAAACCTCGCCCGCCAGGGACCGACGGTGTCAGATTTTGCGTTGGTGCGCAGTTGAACATGATGCCACCAGGCTTGTCGAGGTTGCCGGTCAGCACGTTGAGCACATCGGTAGCCCAGCTCGCGACAGTGCCGAACTCGACCGTGTGGGCACCCATGCGACCATAAACCGCAGCGGTTGGGGCGGCGGCGAGTGCGCGAGCGATGCGTCGAGTCGTCGCTGCGTCAATACCGCAGCGATCAGCCACGCTCTCGGGAGAATAAGCCGATGTAAGTTCTTGTACCTGATCGACGCCGCTGACGTGTAGGGCGAGACGCCCAACGTCCACCAGGTCTTCGGCGAACAAGACGTTGATCAAGGCCATGAGCCAGTACGAATCAGTACCGGGAACGATGGTCAGGTGTTCGGTTGCGTTCTCGGCGGTCTTGGTGCGGCGCGGGTCAACCACAACAAAGGTCCCCCGCTCGCGTAGCGCTTCGAGGCGTCCGGGTAAATCAGGCACGGTGAGCAAGCTGCCATTGGACACATACGGATTGGCGCCGAGCATGAGCAGATAGTCGGTGCGGTCAACATCGGGCAGCGGGAAGAGATCAGGGCGGCCCCACATCAGGCCAGCGCTGACGTGCTTGGGCATTTGATCAACAGTCGAGGCCGAAAAGATGTTCGTGCTGCCGACAGCGGTGAGTACGGGTCGGCCATAGAGCAGCCCACCTAGGTTGTGAACATTCGGGTTGCCGAGCACGGTGCCGAGCGCTTGTCGACCGTGCTGGTCAACAATGGGTCCAAGACGTCGTTCAATCTCTTCGAACGCTTCATCCCAGGTTGCTTCCTTCCAGCCGTCCTCGGTGCGGATACGAGGTGAAGTCAGCCGGTCAGGGTCTTCATGGAGCTGCTTTAGTGCGGATCCCTTGGGACAGATGAAACCCTTGGAGTAAGGATCGTTCATGTCGCCGCGAATTCGGACGACCTGGTCGCCTTTGGTGGTAATTTCTAACCCACAGCACGCTTCGCAAAGCGGGCACGCCCGATGGTGTGTCTTCGTGCCATCGGCCGCTGTCGTTCCCGCTGCGTCAGTTCCCATGGCGTCACGGTATGCGACGGCACGCCATCGCTGCTAGAAATGCTTGCAATAGCGCCGATTCCAGGTGTCTCGCCCATCTCGCATGGGCCCTCAATCGAGACTGTCACACCCCCTGGTCATGATGTACCTATGACTCAGTTGTTTGACACCAATACCTATGAAGACCTCGACGACCCAACCGGACTCGCTGAGACAGCCGCCACCACCGACGGTGCTCGACACCTGCGCAGCATGCCCGTTGGCGACGACCTCCCCCTGCTTTCTACACAGTGGCGCCTTGATGACCGGACCATCGAAGTCGGCCGCAAAGGCATCCAGGCTGCACGACAAGCACTGCAAGATGCTGCCCGGATCGATACTGCGCCAAAACAAGCCCGCAAGGCGGCCTAAACGACCCTTGCTTCCCGGCCAGATGCGCCCCCCTGTGACGAGACTTATTACGCATCTCATCCTTGTAGCAGGCGCTGTTGCTTCGATGTGGCTGCTAGCTGCGTGCGTCTCGGCGGCCCCTTCAGGCAGCTCCACCCTTGAGTCAGGTGCAGCGCCGTCCCAGACTTCAGTAACCCAGACCTCAGTAACCCAAACCTCAGCAAACCCGTCCCTTGTTCCCCCCGGACTACCTGCTGTCGTGCAACGGGTCATCGACGGCGACACGATCATTGTCCGGGTGCAGGACAAGACCGAAACGATCCGACTGCTGGGCATCGACACACCAGAGAAAGCTGGTGGACCCCGCCCCGCCGAGTGTTTTGGCGCCGAGGCTTCGACCCGTCTGGCTGAGCTGTTACCGCCGTACACCCAGGTTCTCTTGAGTCGCGATCTTGAGTCCCGCGACCAATACAGCCGGCTGTTGGCCTTCGTACACCGTTCCAACGACGGCCTTTTCATCAATCTCGCCATGCTCGAAGATGGCTTCGCCACACCATTGTTCTTTGCGCCCAACCGATCAGCAGAAGAACGCTTCGCCGCTGCTGGCGACGCAGCTCGGCGCGAGTGGGTTGGTTTCTGGCCCGCCTGCGGCGCAGCCGACGTAGTGCTCAACAGCTGAGCCTCGCTCTCGATGCAACCCATGCAGTGTCCTGTCCGGGCATATGAGGGCAGCGCTAGCCTGACAGCCATGACTCTTGCCCAGCGGCTTGGCTACGACGCTGACGCCCGCCTTCTGATCATCACTAGCGACAACCTCGGCATGTATCACGCAGCAAATGTCGCCTGCTACGAGTCGCTGCGCGAAGGTATCGCAACGAATGCCTCGGTTATGGTCCCCGCTCCGTGGGCGAGAGAAGCGGTTCGTGGTTATCGAGGTGCCCACGTTGGTGTTCACCTAACACTGAATGCTGACTTCAGCTGTTACCGCTGGAACTCAATAACTCATGCCCCTACGTTGCACAGCGGCGAGGGGGGCTTCCCTCGTACCGCCGCAGACCTTTGGGAACACGCCGACAGCGACGAAGTCCGACGAGAGTGTCGCGCCCAGATCGAACGAGCGGTGGTGTGGGGGTTCGACCCCACCCATCTCGATAGCCATCTCAACGCGCTAGTACTGCGACCCGAACTGTTTGACATCTACATCGATCTCGCCTGCGAGTTCCGGTTGCCTATCCGTTTGGCTGATCAGGTAACCGAAGACACAGCCGGCTTCCCCTTACGGACCCTCGCCGAGCAACAAGGAATCTTGTCCCCAGATCGCACGGCTCAGCTACACGGCGAGGACCGTACGGCCGCCTTTGCCGACTTCGTAGCGTCCTTAACTCCTGGGGTGACCGAACTCAGCATGCAGCCTGCGATCGACACGCCCGAACTACATGCGCTGCTCGGCGACACGCCTGCACGCATCGGCGATCATGCCGTTCTCACCCATCCAACGAGCCGTAGCATTCTTGCCCAAGCTGGCATCGAACTAATCAGCTGGGCTGCGATCCGAAACCTGCAACGTTCCTAACGTCCTGCCCGCTTGTCCCGGCGGATACGAACAACCGAACTGGGCACTCGCACCACCCATCGAAAGTCAGACCCTCGATACGCGTTATGCGGTGGTGGCGGCGGCGACTGCGGCCCGGAAGGCTTCGAAGGCGTCGCTATCGCCTTGGTTTGCCAGCTTGTCGACAACAAGTTGGTACTCGCCTTCGACCTTGAGTTCACCCAACATGTAGGCAACAAGCGGTGGCTGCTCGCCAGTAATGATCGGCATCAACCGCTTGGCCTTGCCAATGAACGACACGTTGGCCTTCTCACCTTTGGTCTCGGGCACGAACTTGCCCGACACAAACGAACTGAGCTGACCATCGGTTACATAGCCATGTGCTCGCACCTTGCCGTTCGCCGACTCGGCGACCTCGACATCAAAGCTGAACGACAGCGCGTCGATGGTCGGCAACGCACCTGCCGCATCGTTAACGGCATCGAACCATTCGTCGCTCCAGAACTCAGCCATGTGTAGCGACCTCGATCCCAGCAAACATGTCGGTTTCGGGCATGGCGGCTTCGACCTTGGACCACACTCGCTCGAAACACTCTTCGTTGTTAAGCGATGCCATCACGTCGTCGGGAAGCCCAAACCAAAATGGCGACGTTGGATCTACTTGTGTGGCGTGTGCCAACAGTGCGTCTGTTCGGCGTCGATACCAACCCTGGACATCGATGCGAGTGGTGATCATGTGGTCATGATCGGGCCGATCGAGCCAGCGCTTATCAAACGGTGATTCGAGGCCGAGCTCTTCGTACTTCTCGTGCGTGGCGACCATACGAGCCTTGGACCACATGGAGTTGTACAGCTTCAGCACCTGCCACGGCTCGCCCTCGAGATCGGCTGTCGGATCTGCGGCTAGTTCAATCGCTGGGTCGGTGATTTCCCACACGCGGACGTGGTCAGGATGGTCATATCCTCCCATTGGATCGCCATAACTAATGACGACGTGGGGACGGAACCTACGAAGCATGGTTGCGAAACGAGCAGTAGATTCAGCCATCGGAGCGGCCCAGAAACAGTCAGGGTGCTCGTTGGCGTCGCTGTCCTTCATGCCAGAGTCGCGGTACCCAAGCATCTCTACGACGTCGTAGCCAATGATGTCGGTCGCGTTTTTGAGCTCGGCCATCCGGACGTTGAATAGGTCAGCAATAACCTGGGGCGTATTCACCGCCGGGTTCAAAATATCGCCCTCTTCGCCACCTGTTGCACACACCAACGTGGCGTGAGCACCGTTATCGGTGTACTTGGCGGTTGTTGCCGCGCCCTTCGAAGACTCGTCGTCGGGATGGGCGTGAATCGAAAGCATTCTTAGATGATCCATCATCAACACAAACGCTATCTGCTCGATCAGGCCTGCAAGGGCCCTAGCCAGCGAATTTGACAGCAAAGCCACCGAGCTGGTCGAAGGCCGAACTGCAGAGAACCCAACCACCCAACCGGACACAACCCAAGAAACAGCCCGGACACAACCCAAGAGACCGCTGAAACCCGAACTACCTCGGCACCAACTCGTCTTCACCGGTTTCGTTGTCGCGAAGTAGCTGCCATCCGAACCGGGCCGCAAGATGCTCTCGCCCTTCGTCTGGGCCGCTCGCGATAACTTCGTCGCCGGCATACAGAACCTGAACGCCGCGAGGCCGGTAGATGTATCGCTGGCCACGCCGAAGCGCAAGCACCATGAATCCAGGCTCGATGTTGAGCTGCAATTCAGCAAGCGTGCGACCATCGGCAGCACACCCAGCAGCAATAGGGATCTCGACGACGACTTCGTCGCTTTCGCCGAGAGCGATCTCCAAGATCGGGTGTATTGATTCGCCCTGCTGTACGACCCACGTCATCTGTTTCGCCTGGTTGCCCAGCTCTTCGGCTGCGTTGCCAAGATGCAACAAGCCCCGCAGCGGTGATGGGTCTAGATCTTCTTTCGCCGAACGCAAGACCCAGACTTCGAGACGGTCATTCATGTCGTCAAGCCGACTCTCGAGCTGATGCACCTCGGCTGCCAAACCGCGATTGCCTAATACCAGTGCGCTGTAGGCCAACCCGACAGCAGCCTCGCTCAGATCTTTCATCTCAACGAGCAGGTCGACCGCTCGGTCCAGGTCCGAGACCCGCGAGTCTTCGGGTTGGCGAGGCGGCTGCCATACCGGCGCTCCGGCAAGCTCTCGCAGGCGCACGATGCCGGCAGGCGAACCGCGCAAGAACAGCACATCGCCCGACAGCATGATGTAGCCACCGTCGACGTTGGTCACCCATTGACGGCCGCGGCGAATGGCGGAGATCCGCATCCCGGTCGCCACCGGCAGCTCGAAGTCAGCCACCGGCCGGTTCGCCATGTGCGATCCGTCGCTCACGAGCACTCGGTGCGAGACCTCGGCTGCTTCGCTCAGGTCCGCTATGAGTTCGGCGGGTATCCCGAGCCGATGGGTCACAATGCGTGAAATGGCCACGGCAGCGTTCCCGATACGTTCGATTGCGCTCACAACCTGCAGAACCGACGACATGCCCTCGGCCTCGCGTGGTTTACGCACGGCCAGCACACATCGCTGTCGCATGTCGTGCACCAGGTCGCTCATCTGGTCTTCGAGCTCGCTGACCTCGCCAGCCATCTCGACATCGTCGAAGTACACCGACGCGTACGCCAGGTCGACCATGAGCTCGCTGAGATTCTTGGCCTCGGCCAACATCTCGCGCAGGTTGTTTGGTCTGTCATCCATGGGGTGCTTTCAACATAGTTCTGTGGACGCGCCCATTTCAGGTGAACGCCAGCAATTCGATGGCAAGGATCAGCGTGAATACGCCAAGAAGATCCATGATGCTTGTAACGAGCGGGATGCCGTAGGTGTCCGGGTCAAGGCCGATTCGGACCGATGCGATAGTGCTGTAGTACGCGACCAGCGATGCCATCAGCGTGGCAACCACGCCGCCCAACAATGCTGCTGCAACCAGCCAGCCTTCACCGGGGCTATCCAGACCCGAAACACTCGCAAAGGCATGAGCCAACAGTCCACAGGTCGCAAACACCGGGAAGGCCAGCCCCACGGACACAATAATGTCGGCTCGAGCGCGAGCCCCCGGGATCCGGTTTGGGGCAATGGTTCCCAGGTGCAGCTGGCTGGCCAACCGGCTGGACAACGTTCCACCAATCGCCCCCGCAACCGCAAGGAAGGCCGGCAGCATCACCAACAGTGCTGGGAAGAGGGCAAACGATTCGAGCTGGCGTTCAACAGTCACGCCTGCAACTAGATCGAGCAAGATACCGATGATCAATACCGGAGTCGACTCGCGCAGGATCGTCTTCAGACCTGGCCGTCCCGCTCGGATCACCGCGAACACAGCAATCGGGATAGCCATGGCTGATACCGCCGTCACGCTCAGAACAGGCCATTGTTGGCCAATAAGAGTTGATGCCAGCACCAGGGCCGGGACGGTTGCTACATCGCCGACTGCGGTCACTAGCGGTGCCGTCACGTTGTCGGGGTCCCAGCCAAAACGAACCGAACCAGCGGTGAGCCCAAGTGCTGTAACCAACACCGCGGCCGATGCCAACAAGCCACCGACGACGCTGATCATGATGAAGTCAGCCAGGCCGATTGAACCGGCCACACCAAAGACCAGGGCGGCACCCTTGGCCAGAACTGCCAGTGCGACCGAAGTCCCCAACGTGAGCACCAGCGAGGCCAGTACGTTCTCGCCGACAACCGACGAAGGCCGAAGAGTCAACCGAAACGTACCCGCATGGATCGCGGTGCCAAGGCGAGACCCCAACGCTCCAAAGATGTTGCCACGAAGCGCAATCGCTGCTGGCACCATCAATAACAGTCCAGGCAGCTCTTCAAGCCGGTCGGTGTTGTGCCCCAGCGTTAATCCAGCCAACAACGCCACCACAACCAGCATGGTCAGCGCTGCTAGCCGTTCCCCAAGGTCGCCGAGCGGCGGCATGGTGGCGCGACGGAACCGTGTTAGGCGCGAGGCCAATCCGCCAGGGGATACCCCAGAAGACATTCTCGATTCAGTCACGACGCTGCCTGACAGTAGCCACTAGCAGGGTCAAGGTGAGGGCCCAATGACCTAGGCCATTGGGTTTACAAGGGGGGTAATCTCCCCGTAGCCCTTTAGGCACTGCCCAGAACTTCCGACCTAGGACTCATGAAGCGTGGGCCGAGAGCAGCATCAACACACTTTCGTACCTGGTGCGCTCACAAGTTGCAGCGCGACACAACCAGATTCGGAAATCCTACCCTAGAGCCGTCGTCACCCGACACTCACCAGGTGGCTGGGTCAGTGTTCGACCATGCTGTTGGTCGCGCCTTGTCTCATGCCCAACCAGACGCCTCGGTCGGCATGTTGCTCGTCAGCATCGACTACTTCGACGTCGTGACGGCAAGCCACGGAGCGAACATCGCCCATGAGCTGTTGTCGATCACCGCTGACCGCATCGGTGATGTCGTACGACTCGACGATGAGATGGCCCAGCACGACGACGGGTTCTTCATCTTGTGGGCGCCAGGACCTGGGGCACCTGCGATCACTGAAATCGCAAGCCGAATCGCCACCAGGTTCAACCAGCCCATCATGACGGCTGCAGGTCAGTTGCCAATCACAGTCAGCGTGGGCATCGCGTCGGTCTCCGGGTGTCAGTGCGCCGAAACGACCGCACGCATACTCAAACGACAAGCGCGCTCGGCTGTCTTGAGCGCACAACGCACCGGCCGCGCTCAGCTTGCGATATTCGACCAGGCCACCCAGAAACAAGCCATCGAGAGTTACGAGACAGAGCGTCAGCTCCATGCAGCACTGCGCAACGAGCGTCTTGGTGTTCACTACCAGCCCATCGTGAGCCTTCACTCGGGCCAGACCGTAGGTGTCGAAGCACTCGCCCGTTGGAACGACGATGTGTTGGGCTCAATCAGTCCAACTACGTTCATTCCCATCGCTGAGGAAGCCGGCCTGATTGGTGAGCTTGGCCGCCAGATCATGCAGACGGCTATCGCTCAAAGCAGCGCATGGAACCAGGTGGGCCAGCCAGCGCCTATCACCACCGTCAATCTCTCGAATCGCCAGCTTCTCGATCCGGAGCTGGTCCCGACCATCGCCCTGCTGCTCACCGAACACAATTTGGACCCAAGCCAGCTCTGCCTAGAAATCAGCGAGTCTGTCGTGATGAGTGATGTCGCCGCATCGATGACGATCTTGGGTCATATGAAAGATCTTGGCCTACGCCTGGCCATTGACAACTTCGGCACCGGGTACTCCTCGCTGAGTTATCTGCGTCGGCTTCCTGTGGACATGTTGAAGATCGATCAATCATTCGTGCAATCGATCTACAACCGTGATGACCGAGTCATCACCAAGGCCATTATCGACCTGGCGCACACGCTCGGTATGACAACCGTCGCCGAAGGCGTCGAGACCCGGCTACAGGTCGAGGTATTACACGCCCTTAACTGCGACATGGCCCAGGGTTTCTACCTGCATGTGCCAGCCGAAGCAGCCCAGGTCGACTTCGGTCGGATCGACTTCGAGGCACCAAGCTTCAGCGAAAATCCCGACTTTTTGTCTGGACCTGCAAGGACAACGGGTCAATACGTTCGGCAATAACGTTTACGACTCCTTCGCTACGTTCAAGACGACCTCGGACATAGAGCGCAGGAGCTGTCCCGGCGACCATGCGGTGCCGGATCCAACAGCCTTTGGATACAACAACATTGATGAGCCCGGTTTCGTCTTCGATGTTGAGAAATGTTGTGCCGCCAGCTGTTGCTGGGCGCTGACGGTGGGTCACCACGCCAGCAATAGTCACCTTGTTGTGAGGATGGGTTGCGAGTTCGCTGGCGGTGACCACACCCTCGTCTCGCAGGCGGTCACGGATAAACCGGGTGGGATGACCTTCGGCTGCCACACCTGTTGCCCACATGTCAGCCTGGGCGAGCTCGCGTTCAGACATTCCTGGTAACTGCGGCGCATCGACCCCGGTGACTATGCCCCGCAACTGTCCTGGCCCGGTCGCTGCCACTGCGCCCGCAGTCCACAACGCCTGGCGACGATCTCCCACCATCTGAGGCCCCACCATCTGATTACCGCTAGCCATATCGGCGTGTTCATGGATGCGATCAAACGCCCCAGCAGTGGCCAATGCCTCGAGTACCCGGCGGTCGGCCCCGGTGCGATGTCGGACGTCTTCGATGCTGACAAAGAGCCCGTTCTCGTCTCGTTCGGCCACGATGGCCTCGGCCACATCATCGCCAACATGGCGAACCGACGAGATCCCCATACGCATGACGGAATCAATAACCGAGCCTTCAAGCGCGGCCCCGGCAGCGCTGGCATTAACGCACGGCCTGTACACCTTGACCCCATGACGCCGAGCGTCTTGGACCAGCGTGTGTGGGCTGTAAAAACCCATTGGTTGGGCATTGAGCAACGAGGCACAGAAGGCCGCCGGGTAGTGGTACTTGATCCAAGAACTCGAATAGACGAGATAGGCAAAGCTGACCGAGTGGCTTTCGGGGAAACCGAAGTTTGCGAACGCTGCCAGTTTCTCCCAGATCAGATCGGCAGTTTCACCAACGATCCCACGTTCCTTCATGCCGTCGTAGAACCGGCTCCGCAGCCGCTCCATACGGGCCTGGCTGCGTTTCGATCCCATGGCTTGGCGCAGCTCGTCGGCTTCGGTCGCAGTGAACCCGGCGACGTCGATGGCCATCTGCATGAGCTGCTCTTGGAACAACGGAATACCCAGCGTCTTGGCCAAGGCATTTTCGAGTAACGGGTGAAGGTAGGTGACTTCTTCGCGGCCATTACGCCGCCTGATATAGGGGTGGACCGAGCCGCCCTGAATCGGTCCCGGACGGATCAGGGCGACCTCGACAACCAGGTCATAGAACGTGCGCGGCTTGAGTCGAGGAAGTGTCGCCATTTGGGCGCGGCTCTCGACCTGGAACACACCGATCGAGTCGGCCTTGCACAACATCTCATAGACGCAGTCTTCTTGCGGAATAGCCGCAAGGTCGATGTCGGTGCCGTAGCGATCAGCAATCAGATCTACCGCCATGTGTAAAGCGCTGAGCATGCCGAGTCCCAGCAGGTCGAACTTGACCAGCCCTACTGCGGCGCAATCTTCCTTGTCCCACTGCAACACGCTGCGGTTGGCCATACGAGCCCATTCCACTGGGCATACCTCGATGATGGGGCGGTCACAGATGACCATGCCACCCGAGTGGATACCAAGATGCCGTGGTGCGTCTTGGAGCTCGGCCGCCAAAACAGCGACATCTTCGGGAATGGCGAATTCGCCCTGCATCTCGTCTTGATCGGTCAGGCCAGTCCAGCGGCTCAGGTTCTTGGCGAAGGCATCTTGCTGTCCCGGTGCGTATCCGAGCGCTCGAGCCATGTCGCGCACTGACGAGCGAGCCCGGTACGTGATGACATTGGCAACCTGTGCAGCATGGTGACGGCCGTACCGTTCGTAGACGTACTGGATCACTTCTTCGCGACGGCCGCTCTCGATATCGATATCGATATCAGGCGGGCCGTCGCGTTCGGGCGACAGGAAACGCTCGAATAGCAGTCCTAGCGAGACGGCATCGGCTTTGGTGATCCCTAGTGCGAAACACACCGCCGAGTTGGCAGCGGACCCGCGACCTTGGCAATAGATATCGCTACGGCGACAGAAATCGACGATGTCGTGCACGACCAGGAAGTACCCCGGGAAACCCAACTTTTCGATGGTTCCGAGTTCATGATCGATCTGTTTCCATGCCCCCGGAACCTGCTCGTCGTGGCGGGTCCCGTACCAGCGAATCGCATGTCGTTCGGTGAGTTCACGCAGCCAGCTCATCTCATCGAATCCTTGAGGACAAGGGAAGGGAGGAAGCTCTGGTGCCACCAGGGCAAGATCGAACGCACATGCTTGTGCGACCTCGGCGCTGCGCTCGACCACACCCGGATACCGTCGGAACCAGTGGGCCTGCTCAGCGCCCGAGCGAAGGTGCGCTGCCCCAGCCGCAGGTAGCTGCGCATCGATGACGTCCATGCTGGCTCGCTCGGCGACTGCCGCAAGGGCCGTGGCCAGCAGCCGCCGTTGGGGCGAGTGGTACTGCACCGCGTTGGTGGCAACCACCTGCACCCCAACCATCGCTGCGACCTTGACCAACTCGTCATTGCGAGCCGAGTCAAGGGGATGTCCATGGTCCCAAATTTCGACCAGCACATGATCACGCCCAAAGGCATCAACGAGCCGCTCGAGTTCTCGCCGCGCCGCAGCGGGACCCTCGTCGACCAGCGCCTGAGGAACCGCTCCCTCGGCTGCCCCTGTTAGCACTATCCACGGCGCAGGGGTGACAGCACGGGCCAGCTTTCCAAGCTCCGCCACAGTGATACGGGGGTCGCCCTTTGACCCAGCGAGCTGCGCCTGGCTGATAGCACGAGCTAGCTGGGCGTACCCGTGAGGACCTCGGGCCAACACCACCAGCTCAGATGGGCCTCGCCCAGGGCCACGATGATCGAATACGTTCAACTCGACGCCAAACACGGTTGGCAATCCGTGCGCACGGGCGGCCTCGGCGAACCGCACAATGCCGTAGAAGCCGTTGCGGTCGGTGATGGCCAGCGCTTCGAGCCCGAGCCGGACGGCCTCTTGCACCAGCTCTTCGGGATCAGAAGCCCCTTCGGAGAAACTGAAGTTCGAATGGCAGTGCAGTTCGACATAGGGCACCACATTGGTTGCCGGTTCGATCGTTGGAGGCTCGTACTCGTTGCGCTTACGAGACCATGCCGGCGAGTCGCCGCCATCACCTGGCGCCCAGGTGTCTGGCTTCCCCGAAGGAGCGCGTCCCGAGCGGCCTGATAGCCGTCGTTCGAGTTCGTGCCAGGGAACGGGAGGATTACCCCAGCCCATAGACAACTACACATTCCGTTACGCCAGATGCGATCGCTCTGGGTCGCCGCGCGTTGGGTTGCCGCGCTCTGAATTCTGACGAACGATGAGCCCCACTCACCCTAAGAACATACGTTCGATTTTGAGGTCGCGCAACCTGGGTTCGAGTCAGAAGTACAGCGAACCGCGATGATCGGCAACAGCCTGGACCGGAGCAAACAAGGCCTGGACCCAAAGCGGCCTCGACCTACGCGACAGCTACCTCGGCGTGCTGACCGGACCATATGGATCGATCGTCGAAGTACCAACCATGCATTACGACGGGTTTCTCCCCTGTCAAGGCTGGTTCTTTGCAGCTAGGTGGTGTCTACTGTCATCGCTTCTCGAACCATCGGGTACAGGTACCGAGCACGAACTGCTAAGACCTCGCTGATCTCGCGCTCGAGCGATGCGTAGAACTGTTGGCGATACATGTCGTCGCTGTTCAGCGACACCGCAAACTGCAAGGCAGATATCGCTGCGATAAATCCGGATACGGCAAACAGCTCGGGGGTCACAACAACTTCGGCCCCAAACACAGTGAAACGAGCGAGCGGGTCGAAGTTCGCAACCGAGATTTCGGTCCATTGCAATAACGTCTCTTCGCGGACAGTAAACAGACCGAAGGCCACGAAGAACAGGCCGATACCCAACGCGACCAACACAGTCTGCACAAGCTGCGCTACCAGCATCAGTAGTGCCAGGTTCCGGCGTTCACCCTGGTCAAGCGGCACAATCTGAGGCTTCTCTTTTGGCGGGTTAGCTCGTTTCCAGAGGGGTGCATCAGTTGCGTGGCAAATCTCGTCGATCTCTGCCCAGCTGCTGAAAGAGTGGAGGTTCGCTATCTCGTCGGGTGACCGCAATGCCAGAAACAACACCGCCGGCAAAAGCACCATCGCAATAACAATGACGTACAACTGCCAGGTCAGTCCATGAGCCACCTGCCACATCTCGGCATTAAGAAATAAGAATGTGGCAAACAGCAGCAAGAGCGGAAGTAACCGCGACAGCACATTAACCACGCCCCGGACCTGCACTCCGACCTCGCGCACACCCCACCGCAGCATGGGAACAGCGCCATAGGTCGTGGTGACGTACCCGACACCGAGCATCACCAAATTTAGTAGCAGTAGCCAAACAGGCTGCCATGGCAGATCACCAAAGAGCACGGCTACGAACGGCGCCCCCAGCAGGAAAAGGCCGATCTCGATCCAGCCGACATTGTCGGGAAGTTCAAAATTGCGACGCCCGCGGAAACGATTGATCCCAACAGCAAGCCCCGTCAGAATCACAAACGCCGCCAACGCAACACCGAACTGACCCCAGCCCGTGAACTTGTCGCCGAACCCTGCCAAGGCACCCAACAAGAACACCGCTGTGAGATACGGGACCATACGTGTCAAGACATCTTCGGCCGCGTTGTAGTGAAAGATGGCCTGGGGCACACCCCGCTGCACGAACCACCGTTCGATCGCATCCGCATCGGACTCGACAGCCTGTGCAGTTTCCCCCGTCGTCATCATCAGCGATCGTAGTAGGGAATGGCGATCGCCCCAGGGAAGCCCAGATCGCCGAGGTGAACAACACAGAGGTAGGAGCGAGGGACGGCCGGACGGAGCCGATGAAGGATGCGACCAGACCCGTGGGAGACCATCTCCGGCGAACGCCGGCCCGATCGGAGCGGTGAAACTTAGTCGTAGCTGGCGACGATGGCCCACTGGCCTTGCTGGCAGGTAGCGACGACGGCCCTGCCGTCGGCCAAGGCCAGCTGCATACGGACCTGACGGCGGCGGCGCTCAGGCTGCCACCAACATTCATCGAGCAGCCAAGGGCCCGACCAACCCTCGATCGCCAAAGGCGCTTGTCTGGCCAGAACGACCCAAGCAGGTTCGGCAACCATGATGCCGCGGCTACTCACCCGCACAGGCAGTTCGTCCGCATCGAGAACGTCGATCATGATCGGCGAACTGTGCACCGTGGTCGGCGCAGGGGCTGGCAGCTCACCCGTCCACCGCTGCGCAACACCATCGACAAGCACACCCTCGGCGGCTACCCCTGCAATGGCGCTGGCCGTCTGGGCCCCCGACTTACGGTCTGGGGCAGTCGATCGCTCGACGAGATCGACCGATTCGACAGCGATCGAGACAACTCGATCGCCAGCACTTCGGCCACCACGGACCTCGGGGACCCTGGCCACCCCAATGCCCACGATGCCCTGCACCCGCGCAATCGAGCGAGCGGCCCGCTCGGCAAGCCCCGTCTGTTCGCCCCAGAAACCAAGTTGGCGCCCAGCAGCAACACTGATGTCGTCGGGACGAATTACTAGCCGAGAAAGGCCCCCAGTCGGTCGTAAACGAACCGGCCCCGACAACCATCCATCAAGCTGCCAACGCATGCGGTCAGAGATCGCTGGTGCACCGAAGGCTTCTTCGGATCGCCATAGTCGAAGCTGCGACTCGCCATGTTCAGTTTCTGCCCCTATCGCTACCCGGGCGCAGCTGATACCTCGGGCGCTCAACTTGCGGATGAACTCTTCGGCGAGCGCCTTGGCAACAAAGGCTGCCTGGTCGACTCGCAACACCGGTGGTTCAAGATCAATGGCCACTTCGAGTTCGGCCGGTGGTTCTTCGGGCGAGGCTGGACGGTCATCACGTCCCCGGGCCCACAGATGTGCCCGCACGCCGACTGCGCCAAAGCGAGCAATGACGTCGCTGGTTTCGAGGTCAGCAAAGGCTCCCAGTGAGCTAAGCCCAAGACGCGACAGCACATCGACCAGATCTTCTAGCTGCTTCCGTTTTACCGGCACCCGGTCGTCGGCAGCCAGCAGGCCGATCGGCAAGGCCGACAAGAAGGCTGGACTGGCCCCAGCCGGCACCACTCGCGCTCGGTTCGGTTCGGCCAGCGCAGCTGCGCGTAGCGCCGCGAACCTGCCATCGGCAGTGCCGACATGCACACTGGTGCTGCCCTCGATCGCATCGGCGATGACGCGGGCCACCCGTTCGCTCATAGCCTGATCGCCACCGAAATACCGGCTGGGGCCACGAGTTAAGAACGAGCATTGTCCTGGTTGATCGATCTCGATACGAGGCGTCAGATCATCGAGTACCCGCAACACCGGTTCAAATGCCCGAGCTTCGGCCGCCAGATCTGGTGACAGAACAATCAAACCCGGGGCGCGTCGTTGTGCTTCTCGACCACGAAGCCCGGCCACAACACCCAGTTGCTCGGCAGCCAGGGATGGAGCAACCACTCGATTCGCCACCACCACGGCAGCGACATCGTGCGGCCGGTATCCACAACCGACCACTGGCCAGCTTCGACACAAAACGACGGTGAGTCGTTCAGCGATATCAGGCAATGGCATCAAACCCTGTGGCATCAAACCCTGTGGCATCAAACCCTGTGGCATCAAACCCTGTGGCATGGCCCTGATCGGCACCTTCACCAGCATGATCCTGGTCAACCACATCGAGCATGGCATCGATGTCGGCACCTGCGAATCGGCCGGCCGCTACTGGTGCCGCTGGGGCAGGTATCACCGGTGCATCTGTCACCGGCGTCAAAGACATCGCTGGTTCCAGCACCGCTGCTGCTGGACTCGCTGGGGCTGGGGCAAGAGGCGTCGCTGGTGCTGTCGTCACCGGGGCCACCCCGCCATGGAGAGCCGGCAACATGATCTCGTGAACTCGCTTGCGGCCGTGATAACGGCGACCAGCAACCTGCACCGCCACCTTGCGAGCGAGTAAATGCCCATGCCCCTGCCCCAAACCGGACCATTCGGGCGAGCCCACATCGAAGCGAAGGTCGGCGGCGTCGGGCCATGCTGGTCCCCCAACCCTGATCAGGATCGAACCACGCTCACGGTTGCGGGCAAGGAGCTGGCGCGCCTGGGAATTGCTAGCGCGATGCCCGTCAGCCAGCATGACGACATCAAATCCTTCGACGATCGCAGCGACCGCCTGAGCCCAGTTTTCGACGTTAGAAGGAAGAACGAACTGCACAACCCGCCGCAGGGGAATATCAAAATCGAGGCATGCCGCCAGTCCAAACGATGGCGAAGCGATCACTGCCATGAACGAGCCTTCACGGACGGCTTGGCCCGCTAAGGCCAGCGCAAACGATGTGGCTCCCACTCCATGTACCGAAAGGGTGCTTCCACGCTGCAACGCCCCCGAAGGCACCATGGCGGCCAGATCCTGGATAACCGGCAAGGTCCGCTCGTGGGCAAGGTTCGCTGCGGTCGCAACCGACTCGCGGACAAGTTCAAGGTGGGCTGCACTCCGCATCCACCCAGTATCGAACAAGTGTTCGATGTCTGTCAACTACCAAAAGGCAACTAACGCCAAAAGGGCATCAGGTCAGATAGTCCTTCTTCAGGAATCACCCATGCGCACCCAAGTGCGACGAGGGTCTACTCGAAGGAGGGAACCTCGACACCAGGCCGGTAATAGGTAAACAGTTGCTCGATGGTCTCGCCTAGAGCAGAGTCATCAGCACCGAATGACATGTTGACCGTGATCACGTTGCTGTTCATATGAACATATTCGACACCCTGGTGAGCGAAGAGACGCCGAGCGAGCTCGTCGCACGGTCGACCCATTTCAGATCCAGGGGCGCCGCCATACCGCTCGTGTCCCATACCCGTGATCGAACGGTTGATTTCAAACCGAACAACACCTGAATTTGATGACGGCTTCTTTACGACTGTGACTGGCTGTCCCACGCCACTAATCCTAGCGCCGCAGCCGTAACTGGCGTGCAGCAAGGACCGACAAGATCAGCGAGACCGTCATCAACACGGTGTGTACGACCTTGAACCCCAGAGAATACTCGCCGTCGATCAGGATCCCGATCCCTCGCACCAGCCAGTAACCAGCGGTCCATGCCAGGAAGGAAGCCAGCACTTTGAGCCGCCGACGCCGCACGGCCACAACCGCCGCAGCCGCGAGCGTCACGAAGACAACGACGATACCGATACGAATAAAGCGAGCCGAACTAGAGAGTTCGTCGTTGTTCACCACATTGCGCAGCCGTGACAGCCACAGGAACAACGTCCAGCCAATCAATACCCAGATCCATGAGATACGGGCGAAAATCTGCTTCATAGCGACACTCCGCCATCGAACAGGCCGGGGGCCCTTTCGATAGGCGCAAGCCCAGCAGTCTCCCTGCTGCTAGCCCCGCTCTTTATCTGCTTCGCCGCCGGGGCTGCTGTGGGCACCTCACTCAGGCTCGAGGCACAACGGAGTTCGATGCCTGAGTCAGGCAGCGCGTCGATGAACGACCATGAATGTCGATGAACAACCGAGGCGCCGACCTCGGCCAGTGCTGCTCGATGCCGAGGGCAGGGATAGCCCTTGTTGTCTTGGAAAAAGTAACCGGGGTATTGCTCGGCCATAGAGCGCATCAGTCGATCACGAGTGACCTTGGCGATGACAGACGCTGCAGCTATCGAAAGGCACTTCACATCACCCTTAACAATCTTGGTTGTCGAGCCGCCAACGAAATCCCAGTTGCCGTCAATCAACACGTGATCAAGATCAACACCGGTTGCTTCGAGCGCCCGCCGGGCAGCTAGCTTCTGCGCCGCGGACATGCCCAACTCGTCGCACTCGACCTCGGACGCATGTCCGATGCCCCATGCATCAACCCAGTTGACTATTCGGTCATACAGAAGTTCGCGCTCTGACTCTTTGAGCATCTTCGAGTCGCGCACCTTGTAGATACGCCGGTCACGCGGGATCACAACCGCGGCCACAGTCAGGGGTCCGGCCCATGAGCCACGACCGACTTCGTCTACGCCCGCGACACATTTTTTACCTTCGCCCCAGCACTGCTGCTCGAAGCGAGTTCCGGGCGACGATGCCTTTAGCGCCTTGCGCAATTTTGGCACCGTGTTGCGACTCACGAGGTGCTGCCCCACCCCGGGTCGGCAAGTAGCGCCTCGCCCTGGCGTTCATGTGACACGAAGTCTGTATCGATACCCGGCACCCGCAGCACGAATGGAACGTCGGGGGCAAGGGTTGCTTCCCACAGCAGTGCCGGACGCGGGCCATGCCACCGCAACCCAAACGACAATGAGCCGTTGGCTATTGGCAACCCGAACACATCAAGTGTGCGGCCTCGCCACAGCTTGGGCATGCCAGGAAGCACGTGCACCTGGGTGCCGATGTCTTCGACAACGAGCGCACGCACAGCGCGCACATACTGGGCTGCGTTACGCATCTGGGAATTGGGCCACACGCCGCGTTTATCGATCTCTTTGGTGAGCTTGGCAAGTAGATCCGCAGCGCCATCCACGGGCTGGACAACTGCAGAGAACCCTTGCACCCGTTCGGCGACGTCGGGTTGCTCGATCTGATGGAGGCGACCGCCCAGGGTGACAAGGGCGTCGTCGAGCCAGCTCGGCCCTGCCAGGGTGTCACCTTGCCCTGCAACGGCGTGAGCTGCTTGCGCGAGGCGACCAAGGATACGGTCCAGGTCTTCGAGCTGATGGCGCTGCTCACCCAGTTGTGACCACCGGGCCAAGCAACGCAGAACGGCACCATCGTCGTCGCACCGCTCTAGCCGCTCGAACAGTCGCCCTGCATCACGTCCAAAACCCATCTCGCTCATCGCAAGAATCGCGGACGGCGTGTCATCGACATCGGGCCACAACGTGAGCACACTTCGACCGGCTCCGCTCAGGTTCTTGGCGGTCTCGACCTCATCGACATCAACCCGCATGCCCTGTTTGAGATGTGCTTCCCAACCGCGATTTATATCGCTGGTCGAAGGAACTGCTGCGCTTAGAGACGTTACGCCGACCAGTTCGACAACGATACGCAGGATTGCGGTGTGCGGCAAGGGCCACACTGCGGCGGCTTGGGCGCCACCAGAACGGCATTTGGATGTCGAGTATTTTGTACCGTCATCAGCGTTTGGGAGTTGTTGCAGCAGGTCACCCGTGGGGCCATCGGAGGCTGCGACCGCAGCTGGGGCCATCTCGAATCGCACCCGGTGATGACCGTCGATCGTGATACCTGAGGCGTCTGCGCTGGCCTCGCCAATGAAGCCTCGACCATCGAGACGAAGCGGCCGCGCCACAACACCTGCGGCGATAGCGACACCACCGGTGTTCTCGACCTCGATCACAACGACAGGTTCGCCGTCGACGACCCCGGCGGCTACCCGTTGAACAACCGGCCCCGACGGCGTTTGCACCGTGGTTTCAACCACGCCAGGAGCGACCACGACTTGGGCCACCCGGTCGGCTGCAGATACGGCGACCCAGCGGGCACCCGCTGCGAGCGTCAGATCCAGGGTCCAGCTTTCACCATCGATCTGCACACGCCCGTACTGGTCGACCAGGCAGGATGCTACGCCTTCGCGGGGCGCCAATTCGATGCTGCTTCGTTTCGGCTGAGGGACATGCCAATCGTCGATGAGCGCAACCGACACAGACTGCTGAAAGCCCAACCGACGAGCGAGCTTATTGATCATGTCGCGAGCCTATTGACCTTTACGGAGCGTGACTCTGTGGCGCATCGGTTTCTCGGCGAACAGAACGGCCAAGAAGCCCGCGATACGCCTCTTGGGCGGTTTGCTGACCGCGAACGACCAGGTTCATTTCTGACGCTATCGGCATGACGACACCCGCCTCTTCGGCCAGTGTGCACACGACCGGCGTGGTCTTGACACCCTCGGCCACCTGGTCCATCTCGGCGGCGACCTGGGCGACGGTCTTGCCTTTGCCCAACTGCTCGCCAAAGAAACGATTTCGGCTCTGTGGGCTAATACATGTAGCGATCAGGTCGCCCATGCCGGTCAGCCCTGCAAAGGTTTCGGGACGCCCGCCCAGCGCCTGCCCGAGCCTGCTGATCTCGGCCAACCCGCGGGTGATCACGGCGGCACGAGTGTTGTCACCAGTGCCCAGGCCATCGGCCATACCAGAGGCCAATGCGATCACGTTCTTCAGCGCTCCGCCCAACTCGCAGCCAATCACGTCGTCGTTCACATAGACACGGAACAAATCGGTCGAGAAGACAGCTTGTAGCGCTTCGGCCACAACTTCGTCGGCAATCGCAACAACCGATGCTGCGGCGCCGCCGGCCAGAACCTCCTTGGCCAGATTCGGTCCGGTTAATGCTCCGGCGGG
>Ga0307985_10000311_pt1 | contig 28999 bp, 30 predicted proteins | sample EllFjometageno80_FD_203155 | JGI IMG/M metagenome (GOLD analysis project Ga0307985, IMG submission 203155) | Marine microbial communities from Ellis Fjord, Antarctic Ocean - #80 | ecosystem: Environmental > Aquatic > Marine > Unclassified | place: Southern Ocean | collected 2014-10-09 | reverse complement strand
CCTTATAATAGACGATATAATCAAGAATTGTATAACAAAGAAATATACAGCTGTTAGACGGTTGTTTTTTATATTTTTAAACATAAGTTACGATATAAAGTAAAGGATAAACCCAAAGATAAATAAAAACAATGCAATAATTTATAATTTGCTATTCAGATTTCACTGAGTTTGTTTTGTATTAACATCTTTCAAAGCATCAAAAGGAGTTGAGTTATGTTTCGTTTTTATCAGATAATCAGCTAGAACTGTAACAAATTCTTTTTAAGAATAATATTCAGCTAGAAATAGTTGATATTAAAATAAAAAGAATCAGTATCTGAAATAGGTTTTTCATTTATAAATCAAGCTAAAGCAACAATTAATTTTATACGGTATTGTGCTTAGTATTTTCTTTATTTACTCAATTTTAATATTCTTAACGCACCTTGAATTACCAAAACAAAAACTATTGTTCCAATGATAAAATCAGGTTTATTGGAACTTAACCAATTTACCAAAATTCCTGCTATTATTACTCCTAAATTGATAATCACGTCATTCGAGGTGAATATCATACTTGCTTTCATGTGTGCCTCTTCTTTACTCTTTGATTTTTGTAAAATGTAAAGACAAATTCCGTTTGCGATAAGTGCAAAAATAGAAACGATAATCATTGTGGAAAAGTCGGGAAGTTTTTCTTCTCCGAAAAATCTCCTTAAAATTTCCGAAAACCCAATAATCGCAAGTGTGATTTGAAAATATCCAGCAAATTTTGCAATCCGTTTTTTCTTAATTATTGTTCCGCCAACTGCAAATAAGCTAATTCCATAAACAAAACTGTCCGCAAGCATATCCAAGCTATCGGCAACAAGACCCATGGATTTTGATATAATTCCCGTTGTCATTTCGATAATGAAAAAGGCAAAATTGATTGCAAGTACAGACCAAAGTAATTTTTTCTGGTTTTTATTTTCCTCAAATTCCGTTTGGTCGGTTTGTTCGGTCGAGATTTTCTTTCCGCCTAAATTCAGTTCAATAACAGACTTTTCGATTTGCTCAATTTCTCCACTGTGAAAAACGGTCAATTTTCGATTCGGAATGTCAAATTCCAAATTCGCAATACCTGAAATTCCGTCCAATTTCATTCGGATTAGGTTTTCCTCTGATGGACAGTCCATTTTGGCGATTTCAAATAGTGTCTTTTTCACTCGGTTTCTCGCATTAACGACTAGGCTATAGTTAGTAAGGGGTTAAAAGGAACTGACCTTTCATTTAGCACTTAGCCAAATTTACAATTTTTCCCTTAATTTAACTGAATGTTAAATTGTAAATTTTGCGGACTTCCTAAAATGCACTAAACTTTGAATTAAGTACTAAAACCCGTATTAATCATAGCCATTGTTGTGTTTAGTTTCTTTTGTGGTTTCATAAATTTTTTAATATATTGACTGAAATTATATCAAATATTTTCCTCTTGTTTATTTAGCTTTTCTTCTTATTTCGATAGCTTTTTTATTTCCTTTTTTTTCAGGATTTCTTAAAGCATGGCGAATCACCCATTTTAGTTCAGTACTGGCATTATCTAACCACTTTTCACAAATTTTAAGAACTAAATCTAAATGATCTTTGGCAATATCTCCCAAATGATTAGCGACACTTCTTCTTACGTACAAATCGTGATCATTTTTTAAATGTTCTAAAATAGCTATAGTAGGGCTTGGGTCTTTTATAAAGGAGTCAATTTTTGTAGACCATGGTAATCTAGGTCTTGTACCTTCAGAACACAACCGTCTTATATGTGGATCTTCGTCATTCATCCATTTATATAGAACTTGCATCGTTTTATGTTGCTCATTAACAATAAAGGGTCGAATGGAATATTCACAGGTAAATCGTTTTGTTAATTCGTATTGAGCATTCATTGAAATTTCAAAATAATCAATTCCGTATTTTGCTACAAAATTGCAATGTGGCATATAAAATAGTACTGCAAGTCCATTACCCGCTGTCTCTTTTAATGGAGGAGTGAGGGATTGTAATATAATAGCAATTGCCTCTGTATATATTTCAGGTAAATGGGTATTCATTGCGTCCGCTATATGAGTACTTCTTTGCGTAATGCTTAACGCATCAAGCCCATTCATAGCATCACTAATAAAAGCTTCCTTATTGAAAGATGCATGAACATGATGCAAGTTTTTTGCTAACTGATTCACGGCCTCTTTATCCAATATCATTTTTAATGGAACTCCTTTTTGAATTGATTTTGGAGCATCAGGTATTTTTAATTTATCCATTATTATTTGTTATTTGAGGTGAATGAATTTACTTTATTTCATCAGATAAATCTTCTTCAATAAAATATAATCTTTCACATTTCTCCCTGCTTTTTCATCACCTTAATCTTACGAGGGTGAGGGGTTCCAGTCTCTACATAAAATTTTAACTCCTCCATAATATCTTCTATAAACTTTCCAAACCCTATTCTAAGAAGAGGCCAAATTATATATCCTAATGGCTTAATATCCGAACGGAATTTCCATGTCATTTCAGATGTACCTCCATCTATATTTTTTATGGAAAAATCAAGTGTGTTGAATTTAACAGGAAAAATGGAAGGAGTATTAAGAAAATCAATCCTAACAGTTGCAGTTTTATTTTCTTCACTATATGCCAAGAACTGTTCCGAAGCCTTTATCCCTTTTCCGTCTGAACTTAGTTCGCACACTCTCCCGTCTGATTGACATCCTTCAAATGATTCTCCATTATTTTTAGCGAAAGAATGATTTACGGATGCCATCCATTTATAAGCATCATTAAATCCATGTGCAAATATTCCCCATACCTTATCGGCATTGGCATTAACTATTGTTTTTTTTGTAAACTTGATCATAATATTTTGAATTTAGGTCTCTTAATTAAGCAACTAATTTAGCATTATTTTTATATATTGTTGTAAAACGTAATCAGTCAAAATCATTATAATTCAATCTTCTCTGGACTACCATGACAGATATCTCCAAACTTTGCAATTGCTTTCCAAACTATTTCTTTTGATTTATATATTTCTATTTCTCTTGATATGGTTGTCATCTTAAATTGATTTTAGTGATTTGATTAATAGAGTCATTGTATTGATTCCAGTTTTAAAATCTTTGGAGCTTTTAGCTCTAGTTAACGCTCCAAAAAATGTTGTATGTAATAATTCTGCTATATACTTTGAACTAATAGTAGAAGAGATATCGTCATCGGCTTGAGCTTCTTGAACAGCTGGCTCAATAACATTCAATAGATTTTCAAATGCGACAGCAGTTGCTTGACTTACAACCTCATTGGTAGCACCAACTTCTGACATTATATTATTTGTCATACAGCCTATATAATTCATATTAGGTTGATTTTTAAACATGCTTATGTACATATTTTGTATACGGTCAATTGCTTTTTCTTTGCTGTTAAGTTCTTTTTTAAGGTAATTAACATTTGTATGTCCGTAAGATTCGATACAAGAAAGTAGAAATTTTTCTTTACTTTTAAATGCATTATAAAAAGCTCCTTTAGTCATACCAGTAGTTTTACAAATCTTATCTACACCAAGGTTATGATATCCCTGACACCAGAATAGCTGAGCACCTAATTTAAGTACTTTATCTCTGTTATGTTTAATGTTCATAATGCAAATATACTTAAACAGACCGTTCGGTACAAATAAATTTTAATAAAAAACCCAATGTTAGTTTTTATTGGGTATACCGTTGTTGTACAGGTTTTTTTGCGGTGGTTAAGCACTAGTTAATAAATAATAACTGAATAGAAAGTCCGCGAGGACTTTCCTAAATAAGCCAAAACAAAGCAATTAATTTTACACTCTTAAGTTTACATTTTATAAATTTAATCATTAAATCAGAATAGCTACTTTTAGAATTATAAAAAACGATAATTTCTTTGATAATATTTGTGACGATAAAATGTTTTTCACGCTACTTGCTCTAATGGGTTAATTTTAATTCTCCTAAGCCTTTTATATCTTCTCCATTTAAATGGATTAATCTATATTTAACAGAGTTATCTTCATAAACATCTAATATTATAAAATTATCGCGAGTTCCTCCTCCCATACCTGTTGTAATGTAAGTGATGTTTTCCTTTTTATGCAAACTATATTCGATAATGTTTTTACTCTTCGGTCGATAAACTGCGCCCACATCACCTGCCATTAAATAGACTGGTTTTTTAGTTTGTATAAAAAGAGGCTCAAGAATTTCCAAATAATTTGTAATAGCATCTTTGTTTTGTAATGAATTAGGTTTAGGTATATTAAAATTTTCTCTATCCTTTGAGTACCAAATAAGCTGGTGCATAAAAACAAAAATATTAGTAGCTTCTTTGCCTTCTTCCTTTAACGTTTTCTTTAAAAAATCTAATTGTTTGCCGCTGATATTCCATTTGTCAATATTTGGGTCTAAAATTATGAATAGATCATTTTTAATACTAAATTTTTTGTATGATGGACCAAACATTTTTTCAAATGCTTCTAATTTTCCGTCGTGATTCCCCCTCGCAATATGGATAGGCATAGAGAGTTCTTCTAATTCTTCTATTACATTTGGCCAACTATTTGGATAGCGTACAACATCTCCTAATAAAACACCGAATGCCATTTCTTGTTGCTCATTTATAAAATCAAATTTAGCTTTAAAAGGTTTGAACAGTTCTTTCTCTCCTTTAGGAGCAGGTTTGCCGTAAGTATGGCCTGCTACAAAAAAAGAATGTTTAATTTTTTCTGAGGTATTACAACTTTTAAGTAAAATAATTAAGATAAGGGCTTTAATGAAAATTTTCATAAATATTATTTGTTTGCTTATTTTAAGCTATTCCGTTTAATGTCTCGTCCTGAAATACGGCTACAGGTTAAAATTGATTTTACGCTGTTAATTTATATACCATATTTGGTGTTTTATAGTCTAAAGATAAGTGTAATCTTATTTCGTTGTATAGATTAATTGCATTTTTTGCAGCTCGCTTTGCGTGTGCTACGTTTGCAAAGGTTTGGTCTAGATAAAATTCATCTTTCAGTATTCCGTTTACGCGTTCTGCCATAGCATTTTCGTAGCAATGATTTTCTTCGGTCATACTAATGTCTATGTTTTTTCTAAATCTCTTGTGCGGTTTTCATTTGTATCATATTGATTTGCCCAAATATTATATGCTTTTTCTATACTCATCTGGTTATTTTTATATTATTGCCAACGGTCTAGGCTATGATTTCGTTGCATTGACCTCACTACTAATTTAGTAAATAAAACTAAGCAAAACGGATTGACACATGATTTTCCGAAAGGAAAATCAGAAGCAATGAATTATACACGTTGTTAGCTCTAGTTTTAAAATAACAACTAATCTTTTTCACTCAACTCTTTCACTTTTTTGGCCCAGTTTTTTAATATAGTTTTTTGACTTTTAAAATCATCACCGTAAGGGCCACAGACTATATGTAATTCTGTCTTTTTTGTTTGCTTATTTTCTGACAGAAGAAATTTTACAACATATTGATAATCCCCAGTCTCACTATCAACTTGAATGTACTGATTACCATATAGGTTACCTGCAAATTCTGAAGTAATAGGACCTCCGTTAGCATAGGCAAAATTAATTCTTTCTCCATTATCAGAACGAGGCATAAATGTATTTTCTTTATCAAAAATAGCTTGAAGCGTTTTGGTGTATTCTGGTTTGGTTAGCACGTCCCAAACTTCATCTTGAGTAGCATCTATTTTGATATCGAGAGAAACAAAGTGAGAAGAAGAAATGTTTTCAATCTCACTATCAGAAAGTAACTTAACTTCATTTAATCGGGCGCTACCATTTCCTCCATTTAAATATCTAAAACCTACAATAGAATCGTTTGAAATATTTAAAGCTTGTATTACAATTATAATTTCTTTTTTTCCTGAAGAACGATTGTAATATCGAGCCAGTTTAGGCATTTTAATATCCAAAGGTTTTGCGTCTGGATATTTTTTATCATCAACAAAAATTAAAGAAGTTCCATTTTGGGTTTCTTCCTTCGTTGCCATTCTTCCATTTACAACAGGCACACTTTTCCAGTTGCTAATGTCAACTGCAGGAAAACCACCTAAATTATCAGGGCAATAATATCCACCATATTTGTGGGGTTCTTGCATTTTTGTTTGCACCATTTCTATAGGTTTTTCTACATTATTGTTTTTGTTACTTGTGTTGTTTTGTAAACAAGACATAAATGTGGTAAAACACAATATACACAGTATATTAAGGCTTTTGTTTTGCATGATTTTTATATTTTAGTATTTTTTATAAAAGTACTGTGGGAAAATTCAAAATGTATTAAGTGGAGTGTGAAATTAATGTAAAAAAAATGTCAAATTGTTTTTTGTAATTAGAGCTAAAGGTTTGTGTATGGTTAGTTGCGTGGTTAAGTAACTAAATTAGTAAAATAAAATCAACCAGAGAAAATTCCGAAGGAATTTTCCATTAGGCTAGAACCTAGCAATTAAATTTACACGTTGTTACCATACGTTTTTATTTCGACAGATTTTCATTCTGCACGACAACTGTGTTTCCCCAAATGTCACCTAATCTTTGATTTTTATCTGTATTTTTTATTGTTACTATTCCGATTAGACCAAAAAAGAACATATCTATTGGGTCAAGTAAATGTCTCTTAAAAGATTCTCCAAAAGTTAGTTTTCGGTTAGTTCCGCTTTTCGGAATTGCTTTTAATCCAGCGAGTGAATTTCCAAGTGTTGCTCCGAGTCCGATTTCAAGACCAACAGTCATTATGCCCCAAAATATTATAGGTAAGAGTGCTGGTAATCCGTTAACAGAATATTCTCCTTCTGCATTTGGTTCTCCAAACACATAGATATAGATAAAGAAGAAGACGTAGATTATCAAATAATCTATAAATCCGGCTAAAATTCTTTTACCAATATTTGGCTCAGTTCTTAATTCAGTAGTTGTAAAGTTTGTTTCGGTCATCGTTTTTCTCAAATGTATGGTAACGTTTCGTATATGGTATCGTAGCATCCCGCAGGGTGCTATGCACTACATTGTTACCTGCTGGCTGTTATAGCCCCTTCTTAGTGTACTCATAGCGATCAAGTTGTTAATGACTAAAACCAGAAGCTTCTTCTTTACTAAGCGGTATTTGGATCGGGTGTTTCCTAAAAAAATCTATGCTGTCTTTAATGTCAATAAAGAGTAAATCTGCCAAGTCAAAGCTTACTCCATGACGAACGAGTATTCGTTGAATAACAACATCTTCACAATTAGTAGGAAGTGAATATGCTGGTACTTGCCAACCTCTAATTCGGAGTCTGTCTGCAAGGTCATAAAGGGTAAAGCCTGGGTTTGTTCCTTCTTTAATCTTCCAACAAAGTGCTGGAATTCCTGTATTCATATTACCATCATAAATAATATCAAACAAGCCCATATTTTGCAACTCTTCCGATATATATTGTGCTGTTTTATAACAAGTTGAATGAATTTTTTCATACCCTTCTTTTCCTAATCTAATAAAATTGTAATACTGGGCGATTACTTGTCCTCCGGGACGTGAAAAGTTTAAGGATATGTCACGCATATTACCTCCTAAATAATTTACCCAAAAAACAAGTTCTTCTGGTAAATCATTTGCTTCACGCCATATAATCCAACCTACACCAAGAGGTGATAGACCAAATTTATGTCCAGAAGTATTAATTGATTTTACCCTTGGAATTTGAAAATCCCATTCCAATTCTGGAGCACAAAAAGGGGCTAAAAATCCACCACTCGCACCGTCAACATGAATAGGAATGTCTAAACCAGATTCTTGTTGAAATTTGTCGAGTGCCTCGGCTACTTCTTTCACAGGTTCATACTGACATGTAAATGTAACTCCTAAAGTGGGTACCACTCCAATTGTATTTTCATCACAACGCTTTAACACTTCTTCTGGTGTCATCAAATACCGATCTTTATCCATGGGGATTTCGCGATGTTCTATATTCCAGTACCGTGTAAACTTATGCCAACAGACTTGAACAGGCCCTGTAATTAAATTAGGTTTATCATAAGGTTTACCTGTTGCTTTCTGTTTGGCCTCCCATTTTCTAAGCATTGCCATTCCTCCGAGCATAGCAGCTTCACTTGAACCTACAGTTGAACAACCTGCAGTCTCAGCTGAATCAGGTGAATTCCATAAATCAGCCAACATATGAACACAACGTTTTTCAATTTCAGCAGTTTGAGGATATTCATCCTTGTCAACCATATTTTTATCCATACATTCATCCATGAGCTTGTGAACTTCAGGCTCAGACCATGTTTGACAAAAAGTAGCTAAATTCTGTCGTGAATTACCATCAAGCATTAATTCATCGTGTACAACTTCATAAGCAAGTCGGGAGTCACTTTCTAAATCTGGAATTTTAAATTTAGGAATCCTACGTGTCATTTCTTTTGTTGCAAATACATCTATGGTAGATTTGTAATCGGTTGGCATTTTATCTTTTTCACTCATTTATTGTATAGTTTATGACTCGTTAATCTTACTTTAATTTATTGAAATTTATATATTTTCAGAATTAAAAAAATTATTCAACATTAATCTCTCATTCCACAAGAATATATAAATTAATTAAAATTTTTAAAAAACACCTTTATTCTAATCATCTCTCACCCATTAATAATGCTTCTCTATATATTCCTTCATAATAGCAATATCCTCTTTGGATGTTAAGTCAGGTACATGCTCCGTAAATGGAATTCCTTTCATATAAGAACTGGTTTCATGGATCATATGTAAGATAGCGGTAGGGAGTTCTTTTTCGTTTCGGATGGGATCGATTGGGCAGTTTTTTAAAAAAGAATAAATTTCAGTACCCGTAAATTTAAATACATTCATACTAACCCTAAATTTACCTTCTGCATCTTTATAATCATTCACCTTGTCTTTGGAAGGTTTTTCAATAATAGCTTCCAAATGAGATTTTTCATCGACTAAGGTCAATGCAAAACGTTCTATTTTTTCCATCGGAAAGATCAAGCCATCACGATCATAATTAATAAAGGCATTGGCATCTTTACAAGTTAATAAAGCTTGCAATGCTTCCACCGAATATAGATTATCGCTATTGCATACAGTAAAAGCTTCATTTTGTAATTCTGGAAATTGCGCTAAAGCTTGAAAAAGGGCATCTGCGGTTCCAAAAGGTTTGATTCTGTCTTTTGGCACGTATTGCGTGGCATAAGAAATAGATAGCCCATTAAAAGAGTTGTTTTTTTGTTTTTCACCATAATAGGCTTTAAACAATGCTCCTTTTTCACTAATAATGATAATCACATTTTTATAGCCTGCTTTTTCAGCATTTAATAGTAAGAAGTCTAGTATAGGTCTGTTGTTTTTTCCAAAACCCAGTAAAGCTTTACTTCTTGTATTGGCATTGATCACTTCTTCTTCGGAAAGCTTTTCTGTACCTAAAGATTTCTTCATCCTGGAGGAAGCTCCACCTGCTAATATCACTAAGTTTTTATGCATCTTTTATAATTTGAGTTCCTTTTGCTACGCATACTGGATAGGCATCTTTTGCTCCAGCTTTTTTAATGGCAATACTTATTTTATTTTGTAAATGAGTAGGGCATAAGGCTACGATACATCCGCCGCCGCCAGAGCCAATAATTTTTGCTCCATATGCACCTGCTTCGATCGCTGCATCAATCATAGCATCGATTTTTGGAACCGTTAGTTTTAAATCATCACGCAATATGCGATGATGCTGATTGATTAAGTCGCCAATTAGCGGGTAATTAAGTGTTGTTTCTTTTAATGTTGCAAGCGCTTTTTGAGTAATGTTATGATTTTGTATGGCAGCATAAAAATAAGGTTTTAATGCATCTGGCAATAAGGTTTTATAATTTTCATAATCTTTTATGCTTGCTTTTTCAAGTACAAAGTTAGCTTCTTTATCCTGGATGATTTGTATCGCTTTTATAGCATTCGACTTTGAACTTCCTAATAAACCAATGGTATCTTTTGCGATTCCAGATTCACCCAATACCATTCCATCTAAGGTCTCACCAATGAGCTCATAATTAAAACGATCTCCTGTTTCTATAAAAACAATGTTACCAATCCCAATGGTATATTGATCCATTTTTCCTCCAGGTGAATGATGCTCGAGCACTTCAGCTTCGTAGGCCAATTGTGAAATAAATTCGGGGGTAATTTTATGATCTACAGCAAAAGCCTTTAGTAAAAAATGAATCCAAGCTACTAATACTGCGGAAGAACTAGATACTCCTGCATTAATAGGGATGTTACCGCTCATGGTGATGTTATATCCTGTATCTATAATAGCGCCATGTCTTTTGATTACTCGAATTGCAGAAGCAAAATGATCTCCTTTTTCTAGGATTTCGAATGTTTCAGAAATATCAATACTTCTTTCCAATTGGATATCTGGTAAGTTTACCTTTAATTTTTTGCTGTTATTTTTTACAGCAGTAAGTGTGATGTGCTTATCAATTGCACAAGCTATTACAGGCAAGCCTAAATAATCCTGATGATCTCCAAATAAGCAAATTCTTGCCGGAGCTGTAAGAGAAATGTTAGTATTCATTATAATTTTTAATAGGTGTTTTTATCCCAGTTGTAAGGAGTACGCTTAACCCAATCTCCTCTGGTAAAATCTGGGAAATCTTGAGGTTCTCCATTATTTGCGATCGATATTTCTGACAGCGGAGTAATGGCACTCCAAGCAGCAGCATCATAAGCATCTAAGGGTGGTGCTATATTTTGTTTTGCAGACTCTACAAAGGCATTGATAACAAAAAAGTCCATACCACCATGACCAGCTCCTTCGGCATGTGCTCCAAATTTTTTCCAAAGTGGATGGTCATATTCTTCTAACCATTTAGTAGCATCATCCCATCGATGTGGCTTTTCAGCTTCCCCTTCAATATAAATTCGATTCCCATCTACTTCCCATAAACCTTCACTTCCTTGAACTCTAAAACCAAGAGAGTAGGGACGGGGGGAGTTGCAATCGTGCGTTACAATAATGGTTTCTCCACTAGCAGTATCAATTGTTGAGGTGATAATATCACCTTGTTTAAATTTAAGTTTTGCATTGGGATGGTCTTTTCCGCCAACATCTTTAATGTATTTGTTCAGCCCAACACCTTTGGTCGCATGAGAAGTCATAGATACAAAACGATTGCCTCTATTGATATCACACATCACTGCAATAGGCCCAATTCCATGGGTAGGATACACATCGGCATTTCGTAAAAGGGAATGTTGGGTACGCCAAGCAGATTCCGAAATTCCTTTTTCACCAAATTCAGCTCCTTTTCCATAAGCTGTTTTACCGTCATTAAATTTTACAAACCGCAAGTCATGTTGATACCCACATCTAAAATGCAGTAATTCTCCAAATACATTTTGTTTTACCATATTCAATACCGCTAAAATGTCTCTTCGGTAACATACATTTTCCAAAATCATTAAATGAGAACCTGTTTCTTCATGAACATTTACCAGGTCCCAACATTCTTCTATGGTATTTGCAGCAGATACTTCTACAGCCGTATACTTTCCTGCTTTCATAGAGTCCTTAGCCATTTTTGTATGCCATAACCAAGGGGTTGAAATAATGATAGCATCAATATCTTTAAGTGCTAAAAGATTTCTGTAATCGTAATCGTATTTTCCAAAAACCTGTGCTTTTTTTTGTTCTTTTCCTGTAATTAAATTTTGAGCAATAGAAATTCTTTTTGGATCGATATCACAAATAGCAATAATGTTACAATCATCTCTAGTCAATAAATTGTTTAAGTGATTGGTGCCTCTAAGTCCAACACCGATGAGTCCAACATTCAATTTTTCTTTTGTGGTATTAGTATTACCAAATGTTAATTGTGGGGCTAAAGCAATCCCTACTCCTAAAGCAGCAGTTTGCTTTACAAAATTTCTTCGTGTACTCATAGTTTGTAGTTTTGGATTTTCATAAAAGTTCGCTGATAAATTTAAAATAATTATAACAAAATGGTAAATTTTAAAGTTTAAATATGACTACTGTAAAGTCAAGTATGAGATGTCAGTTAGCCTTCAGTTATTTATTATAACTTGTGAAGTTATAAAAAATAAGCTTAGTTATAGCTACGCGAGTCTTTTTATCATAAAACAAAATCGAAAATGACAAGGCTTGGTCTGATAGATAATGTTTAACTTAACACTAACAATTTAAAAATCAATGAAGTATTTACAAAAAGATTGGAGTTCTATATTAGTTGGCTTGTTGATCATTTTAATGATCATACCACAAACTAGAATGCCAATTCAAGTGTTTTTACAACGAACAATTTCGTTGAGTCCTTCAGAAATTAAAAAAGAAGATAGAGCTGTTTTAGCAGAATACGATTGGAAGTTATCAGATCTAAATTCAAATAATGTAAACCTAAGTGAATCAAAAGGAAAAGTAATATTAATAAATTTTTGGGCAACGTGGTGTCCACCTTGTGTTGCTGAAACACCAGCGTTTCAAGAATTGTACGATGTTTATAAAGGTAAAATTGATTTTTATTTTGTTACTAATGATAATCCTGAAAAAATTAATTTATTCCTATATAATAAAGGCTATGATTTACCTGTTTTTAGACCCTTGGAAAAACCACCCAATGCTTTAGCATCTATATCGTTACCAACGACTTATTTAATATCAAAAAAAGGAGAAATAATAATTCAAAAAGTAGGAGCTGCTAGTTGGAATAGTGATAAAGTTCACCAAACTATCAATGATTTATTAGCGGAATAATTAATCATCTTTTTTTATTTGTTATTAGCATAGCTAAACTAAATAATATCTATAAAAAATAGAAACTTAGTTTGAATTGTTTTTGAATATAATGTTTAAATAGCTATTGATAAATAGCTATTTGTTAAAATCATTACATTTGTAATCGTTTAAAAATAAATTATAGATCATATGAGTGTACCGGAAAATAAATTTTTGTCAGATATAGAAATTGCCCAAGCTAATTCTATGGAACATATTAGGGAGATAGCTAGCAAACTTAATATTGCTGAAGACGATTTAGAAATGTATGGAAAGTATAAAGCAAAGCTTCCTATAAAATTGATAGATGAAGCTAAAGTGGCAAAAAGTAATTTAATTTTGGTTACCGCTTTAACACCGACTCCTGCAGGAGAAGGTAAAACAACAGTTTCTATAGGATTAACGGAAGGCTTAAATAAAATAGGAAAACAAGCTACTGTGGTTTTAAGAGAGCCGTCTTTGGGTCCTGTATTTGGGATTAAGGGTGGTGCAGCTGGTGGTGGTTATTCTCAGGTAGTACCCATGGAAGATATTAATCTTCATTTTACGGGAGATTTTTCAGCTATTGAAAAAGCAAACAATTTGCTTTCTGCATTGCTTGATAATAATATTCAATCTAGAACTAGAAGCCTAGGGATAGATCCTAGGACCATTGCTTGGAAACGCGTAATGGATATGAATGATAGAGCTTTACGTGATATAACAATTGGCTTAGGGGGTACTGCTAATGGTATTCCAAGACAGGATGGATTTAATATTACTCCAGCTTCTGAAGTGATGGCAATACTCTGTATGGCTAAGGATTTTTCAGATTTAAAGGATCGATTAGGTAACATTTATGTAGGTCAGACTTTTGACAGAAAGCCTGTTTATGCAAGAGATTTAAAAGCTGAAAACGCAATGGCAATCTTATTAAAGGATGCTATAAACCCTAATTTGGTTCAAACCTTAGAAGGGAATCCAGCGATTATACATGGAGGTCCTTTTGCAAATATTGCTCAAGGAACCAATACAATTCTTGCAACTAAAATGGGGATGACCTTATCTGACTATGTGGTGACAGAAGCAGGGTTTGGTGCAGATTTAGGCGCTGAAAAATTCTTGGATATTAAATGTGTGTCGGGTGGTTTAAAACCTAAAGCGGTGGTATTAGTTGCTACAATTAGAGCATTACGTCATCACGGAGGAGCAACAAAAGAACAATACAATGATGCAAATGTAGCGCGTGTTGAAAAAGGTTTTGTTAACCTTGAAAAGCATATCGAGAATATGAAGAAATTTGGATTGAACCCTGTAGTAGCTATCAATTCCTTTTTTACAGATAGTGAAGAAGAAGTTGCCCTAGTTAAAGAAAAATGTAAGGCTATGGGTGTAAATGCTATAGTTTCTAAAGGGTTTGCTGATGGAGGAGAAGGAACCAAAGAATTAGCTACTGCTGTGGTAAATGAAATCGAAAATGGAAATAATGAATTCAAACAATTATACGATTGGAATGCGCCAGTAAAAGAAAAAATAGAAATTATTGCTAAAGAAATTTATGGTGCAGATGGAGTAGAATATTCTAAACAAGCGTTAATAGGACTTCGTAAAATTGAAAATTTAGGATTGGATAAGTTAGCAATTTGTATGGCTAAAACACAAAAGTCTTTTTCTGATAATGATAAGCTTACGGGGCGACCAACAGGATTTAAGGTAACTGTAAGAGAATTTGAATTTGCAGCAGGAGCAGGCTTTGTAATTCCAATATTAGGAAACATGATGCGTATGCCAGGATTACCAGCGGTACCAGCATCCGAAGGAATGTCAATTGATAATAATGGGAAAATTTCTGGTTTATCTTAATTTTTTTTTACTTATCAATCATTACTTGAGAGTCCAATAATTTATTGGACTTTTTTATGGGTGCTATTTTGTTAACAAAATCACTATAATTATTAATAAACAATGCTTTTAAATAATAAATGAACATAACATTTGTTATTTTTGCAATCTGAAAAATCAACTCCGAATTATTTGGAAAAACAACATATTATGAATTTACACGAATATCAAGGAAAAGAAATGTTAAACAGTTTTGGTGTTGAAATTCAACGAGGAATTGTTGCGCAAACTCCTGCTGAGGCAGTAGCTGCAGCTAAAAAATTAACAGAAGATACTGGTACTGGATGGCACGTTATAAAAGCCCAAATTCATGCAGGTGGTCGTGGAAAGGGTGGTGGTGTTAAACTAGCTAAAAACTTAGATGAAGTTTCTCAAATTGCAGATCAAATTATCGGAATGCATTTAGTGACACCGCAAACGAGTGCTAAAGGTAAATTAGTAAGTCAAGTGTTAGTTACTGAGGATGTTTATTATCCTGGTGAATCTGAGCCAAGTGAATTTTACATTAGTGTTCTTATGAATAGAGCAACAGGTAGAAATATGATTATGTATTCTACCGAAGGAGGTATGGATATTGAAGCTGTTGCTGAAAATACACCACATCTTATTTTTAATGAAGAAATTGATCCTACTATGGGATTGCTTCCTTTTCAAGCAAGAAAAATTGCTTTCAATTTAGGTCTAAGCGGAAAGGCGTTTAAAGAAATGACAAAATTTGTATCTGCTCTTTATACAGCTTATGTAAAATCTGACTCTTCTTTATTTGAAATTAATCCTGTTTTAAAAACAAGTGATGATCGTGTTATTGCTGTAGATGCTAAAGTGACTATAGATGATAATGCATTGTTTCGCCATAAAGACTACGAAGCTTTAAGAGATACAAGAGAAGAGAATCCAATTGAGGTAGAAGCAAAAGCTGTTGGATTAAGTTATGTAGATTTAGATGGTAATGTTGGTTGTATGGTAAATGGAGCTGGATTGGCAATGGCTACTATGGATTTAATTAAGCAAGCTGGTGGAGAACCTGCTAACTTTTTAGATGTTGGAGGTACTGCTGATGCAGAACGTGTAGAAATTGCATTTAATTTGATTTTAAAAGATCCAAGTGTAAAAGCAATATTAGTTAATATCTTTGGAGGTATCGTTCGTTGCGATCGTGTTGCACAAGGAATTATAGATGCTTATAAAAGTATAGGGACTATTAATATACCAATCATTGTTCGTTTAGAAGGAACAAATGCAGATATTGCTAAAAAATTAATTGACGAAAGCGGATTAGACGTGCACAGTGTTATTGAATTTCAAGAAGCTGCTGATAAAGTTCAAGAAGTATTAGCATAGTTTTAGTTGGCTATATCATAAAATAATTTAGAAAGCCACGTATTGCTATATCGGTACGTGGTTTTTTTTATAAAAATTAGTTTCCTCTTTGTTTTTCTGAAATATTTAGAGAAGCTCCTAAGGAACTTTTTAAGTCAGTTAATTCCTTTTCTGTTAAATCACGCCATTCTCCAATTTCTAAATTCTCCAAATGGATATTCATAATTCTTAAACGTTTCAAGCTAACTACTTCATATCCCAAATGTTCACACATTCGACGTATTTGACGGTTTAAACCTTGTATTAAAGTAATTTTAAATACATAACGTCCTACTTTTTCGACAACACACTTTTTAGTAACTGTTTCTAAAATAGGGACTCCCGTACTCATCCTTTTTAAAAACTCATCTGTGATTCTGCGATCAACTTTAACGATGTATTCTTTTTCGTGTTCATTTCCAGCTCTTAAAATTTTATTTACGATATCACCATCATTCGTCATTAACAATAAACCTTCACTAGGTTTGTCTAATCTCCCAATATGGAAAATACGTTTTTTATGCTTAATGAAGTCAACAACATTGCCTTCAATTCTTCTATCTGTAGTACAAGTGATTCCAACGGGTTTATTTAATGCGATGTAAACAAGTTCATCGTTTTTTGTAGTAATAGGTTCATTATTAACTTTAATGATATCGTTAGGCATAGCACGATCTCCAAGCGTAGCAATTTCACCATTTACAGTTACAAGTCCTTGTTCTATATGCTTGTCTGCTTGTCGTCTAGAACAAAAACCGCTATCGCTAATTGCCTTATTTAATCTTTTAGAATCTGGATGATGAGCCATTGTTTATTTTTTTAATACTTCTAATTCTTTTTGGAAACGTTTAATGGCATCTCTCATTTTTGAAGCAGCCATAAAATCTAATTCTTTTGCTGCTTTTTCCATAGCCTTCCTAGTAGCTCTAATTTTTTTTTCAAGCTGAGGTTTTGTCAAATATTCATTTTCAGATTCTGCAGCTAAATTATCAAAATGATCAAAGGTATAAGTTTCTTTTTTTGATTTTATTAGTGCATTTTCTAATGATTTTTTAATCGCTGTAGGCGTGATGTTATGCTCGGTATTATAAGCTATTTGTTTTTCACGACGATAATTCGTTGCGTCCATGGTAACTTGCATGCTTTTTGTGATCTTATCAGCATATAAAATAGCTTTTCCATTTAAATTACGAGCTGCCCTTCCAACCGTTTGTGTTAAAGATCTTGCTGAACGTAAAAAACCTTCTTTATCTGCATCTAAGATAGCTACTAAGGATACTTCGGGTAAATCTAATCCTTCTCTTAATAAATTAACGCCAACCAACACATCAAATATACCCAAACGCAAGTCTTGCATAATTTCAACACGTTCTAGGGTATCTACATCACTATGTATATACCTACATCGGATATCAATTCTCGACATATATTTGGTGAGTTCCTCTGCCATTCTTTTTGTAAGGGTTGTAACCAAAACCCGTTCGTCCTTTTCAACCCTCAATTGAATTTGTTCTAATAAATCATCTATTTGGTTCAAGCTTGGACGAACTTCAATTGGTGGGTCTAATAAACCTGTTGGCCGTATTATTTGTTCTACATAAACCCCTCCACTTTTCTCTAATTCATAATCTGCGGGTGTCGCACTTATATAAATTACTTGATTTTGCATGCTTACAAACTCATCAAACTTTAATGGGCGATTGTCCATTGCAGCAGGTAATCTAAAACCATATTCGACCAAGTTTTCTTTTCTGGATCGATCTCCACCATACATAGCAGAAACTTGTGGAATGGAGACATGACTTTCGTCAACAATCATTAAATAATCGTCTGGAAAAAAGTCTAATAAACAGAATGGTCTAGTGCCAGGTAATCGCTTATCAAGATACCTCGAATAGTTTTCTATACCACTACAATAACCTAATTCCCGAATCATTTCTAAATCAAAATTGGTGCGTTCTTCTAATCTTTTTGCTTCTAAATGTTTGCCAATTTCTTTAAAATAAGCTAGTTGTTTTGTTAAGTCATCTTGAATATCAATGATTGCTTCTTGTAATATATCTGGAGATGTTACAAACATATTAGCAGGATAGATATTCAGTAATTCATACTTTTCTAAGACCTCATTGGTTTGAGCATCGAACACTTCAATTTCTTCAATTTCATCTCCAAAAAAATGAATTCTAAAAGCATCATCAGCATAACTTGGATATACATCTACGGTATCTCCTTTAATTCGGAAATTACCATGTTTAAAATCAGCTTCCGTTCTAGAATAAAGACTTTGTACTAAACTGTGAAGTAATTTAGTACGAGAAATAATTTGTCCTTTTTGAAGCTTTATAATATTTTTTTGAAATTCAGTTGGGTTTCCAATACCATACAAACACGAAACTGAAGCTACAACTATAACATCACGCCTTCCTGAAAGTAAGGAAGAAGTCGTACTCAACCGCATTTTTTCAATCTCTTCATTTATAGAGAGGTCTTTTTCAATATATAAGCCCGATGAAGGGATATAAGCTTCTGGCTGGTAATAATCGTAATAGGATACAAAATATTCTACGGCATTTTCTGGAAAAAATAGTTTAAATTCAGAGTATAATTGTGCAGCTAATGTTTTATTATGAGCTAGTATAAGCGTTGGTTTTTCAACTTGTTCAATAACATTTGCAACAGAAAAAGTTTTACCACTACCGGTTACCCCTAAAAGTGTTTGGTGTACTTCTCCAGAATTAATTCCCTCAACCAATTGCTTTATAGCTTTAGGTTGATCTCCAGTTGGTTTGAAATCGGAAACGATATTAAATTTCATAGAAAATCGGGATAAACTACAAAACTACGGAATTGGTGTTCTATAAAAATGTATTTAGCTGAAACAATTTTTATACTTTGTTTTCTTTATTGAAGTATACCAAATAATAATACATTTGCTTTTCTTCGTCCCAACCTTTTTCTACAAATTTATCTGCACTTTCTGAATTTATAAAATCTAATTTTATTTGAATATTGGTATCCAAATTAATTACACTCTTAATCTTTTTGCGAGCAGCAGTTACCGCTGTATTTGCAATGGGAAATTCTGTTAAATCTTCTATTTTATATTTTGGTGCTTGTTCCGTTTTGTAATGTTTAAATTCTGGTATTAAATCTGGGTTGCTAATTACTTCATTGATAAAATGAGACTCTTCAAAAGCATCATTTTTTGCAAAATGATTTACTGCACGATTCATGAAAAGCACTTCTTCTTTTTTGTCTTCAGCAGGTAGTACAACATCCTTAGCAAAATCCTGACAAAATTTTAAATATTTTTTGGTATGAAAGTTATCATCTTGTAAAGCATCTACTCCTAAAAAGGATTCTAACCAATACCGAGTATCATAACGATTGCTATCTACCGATAAAATTTTGTAACCTTCCTCCTTTTTTACATTAAAAATTAAGCAACCTTTATCTAACTTATTAAGATTGACACCGTGTTCTAGTTTTGTGTCTAACTGATTTTCTTTTTCTAAAAACTGAAGAAAATCTTGTTTGATTTCAGATTTAAAAATTCCGATAGCATCCACTTTTTCATTATCAATTTGTACATTCTCAAAGTGAACGATATATACTTCACCAGCTTTGATATGTGGATGAAGTGATTGATCGTATAAATATTTGGTAATTATTTTACTTTGCTCATGGATACTATTTGGTTCATCAAATATTTTAGATGAAATTGAAAATAATTCATGAAACTCTAAATCAGATTTGTGCGTAAATTGAAAATAATTTTCTTCTTTTTCTCTAAATGGTTTCAGAAAATATTCTTTTAATAAAGGAGTTAATTCATCATCTGCTTTATAAATATCGTCAGAAAGAAAAATAGGTTCATTATTAATTTTATTTCCAACTCTATGAATAGACAAAGAGCTAATGTGTGCACCGAATAAGTTGATCATTTAGTTTTTTTGGTATTTAAATTGTGTTGTTTAGGACTTCTAATTCCAATTTTCATTAAAATCTAAATCCTCGTAATCCTCAGGGTCTAAATCCTCATCATAATCCTCATCATCGTCATCTCCTTCAGCTTTAAATTCTTTATCTGGAGCTTCATCTGGTAAAACACCATGTGCAAACATTAAATTTGGATATGTTTGCTCAGGATCGGCATCAGCAACATCAGCTAATTCTACCAAAAATGTCCACATACTTAAAAAATCATAAACATATAAAAGTCTTGGTTGTTCCTTATGAGTAACATCATCTAATGATGTTTCATTCATAATCCGAATGCTATCCATTCCTTCACTTAAATCAAACAAAGCAATTTCTTCACCTTGTTCCCATTGTTCATTACTAACATAAAAAGAAGCCATTTCGTTTCCTTCAAACCCAAAAGCTTGGGTAATGCTATTATGAAACTCTTCTAAAGTATTTTCTGAATCAATTTCGATATCTCGAAAAACATCTTCTTTTGCATCTAATATAACTCTGAATCGATAAATCATGATAAAATAATTAAGAGCGCAAAGATATAGAAGAGTTAAGGTTTAAATAGGAAGAGTTCATAAGTTTTTTTGTTATTTGCTGAAGCGATGCAAAGTTATTGTCATCACTGCTAATAATAAAAATGCAACAACTTGATGTAAAACACCTAGTATAACTGGAACTTGAAATAATAAGGTGAAAACTCCCAAGATAAATTGTATTAAAACAATAAAAAGTAATGCTTTTAATATTTTAGATTGAAGATTAGTTAAAACTGTTTTTTTTGCCTTAAACCATATTAAAACTATGAGTGCAACAACAATATATGCTAAATATCGATGTATAAACTGAACACCACTTTTACCTTCTATAAAGTTTTTCAAAAATGGCCTTTGTTCTGTATATACGGTTTCATGAATTAATTTTCCGTCATTCATAAGTGGCCAATGATTGTGTAAAAACCCAGCATCTAAACCAGCCACAAAAGCTCCCCAGATAATCTGAATTATTAATAATATAAATGAAACTCTAATTAGATTTCTTAAAGAAATATTGATTGCTTTTTTTTCAGAAAATTTAATATCTAATGCAATCCAAAGTGCAAAACTAAAAGTGATAAACGCTGTAGTTAGGTGTAAGGCTAATCGATAATGACTAACATCTGGACGTTCTACCAATCCACTTTTTACCATATACCAACCTAAAAATCCTTGAAAACCCCCAAGAGCAAGTAGAATAATGGATTTTTTAAGGGTAGCCTTGGTAAATTGTTTTTTAATAAGAAAATAAGCAAAAGGGACCATAAAAACGATTCCTATAAATCGTCCTATAAATCGGTGTAGCCATTCCCAAAAATAAATATCCTTAAAATCTTCTAGTAAAAAATGATTATTTAACTTTTGATATTCAGGATATTGCTTATAAAGGTCAAATGCTTCCTTCCATTCCATATCATTCATAGGAGGGATGGTGCCAGAAATTAATTTATAATTTGAAATAGACAAGCCAGAATGTGTTAATCTGGTAATGCCACCAACAACTACCATAATAAAAATAAGAACACAACCTGTAAGTAGCCAATAAATTACCTTTTTATTGTCCTTCATATTCTTCTTTTGTTAATATTAACCATTGTATCGGTTTTTTGCTTGGGTCATTTTCTTCACCTGGATAAAAATCAGTTTTAGTTATTTTAAATCCCATTTTTAATAAAACATTTGTAGATGCACTGTTTTCTATTTCTGTAAAACCAATAATATTCTTAAGTTTTAATTTTTCAAAACCAAATTTTAAGGACATTCTTGAAGATTCAGTAGCAATACCTTGGCCCCAATATTCAGGTAAAAATCGATACCCTAAATCAGATTTGCCACCCGTCTCTGGTAAATATTTAATTCCTGTAAAACCAATCAGTTTATTATCTGGCTTGTAAATTACGGCAAGTCTTCCATAGCCATATTTTTTATAATCTTTAAGAACAACGTTTTGCAAAATATCTTTCGCTTGTTCTACTGATTTCACTAAAATATCTCCAGTATATTTTTGAACAATTGGATTTGAATTCAATTCATACATTGCCTGTTCGTCTCCTAATCGAAAAGGACGAATCAATAATCGCTCAGATTCTAATACGACAGCTAACATTTTAATTGGTTTTTAATCCTAATTCTTTTCCTTTTTGAAGCATGAAAACTTTGGCAGCTTCATATTCATTTAGAATTTTACCTTCTAAAATTGCTTCTTTGATTGCATCTTTTATGATTCCAATCTCACGAGAAGGTTTTAGACGGAAGGTTTTTATAATTTCTTCACCTGAAATTGGTGGTTGAAAATTCCTGATATGATCTCGTTCTTCAACTTCAACAATTTTATCCCTAACTTTTTTAAAGTTTTGATGGTATTTTTTAAATTTTACAGGATTTTTTGTTGTGATATCTGCCTCACATAAGGTCATTAAATCTTCAATATAATCACCAGCATCAAAAACCAATCTTCGAACGGCGCTATCGGTTACATCTGATGCAATAACAATAGGTCGAGAACTCATAAATACCATTTTTTGAACAAATTTCATTTTTTCATTCAATGGCATTTTCAATCTTTTAAATAATTTATAGACCATTTTAGAACCTACAAATTCGTGTGCATGAAAAGTCCATCCTACTTTTTTATCAAACTTTTTAGTAGGAGCTTTTCCAATATCGTGTAAAAGAGCTGCCCATCGCAACCAAAGATTATCTGTATTTTTAGCAATATTATCAGCCACTTCTAAGGTATGCCAGAAATTGTCTTTATGGCGTTGCCCTTCAATATTATCTACCCCTTTTAAATTTGATAATTCGGGTAATATATGATGTAGTAAATCTACTTTGTTTAAAATAGCAAAACCAATGGAAGGTTTTGGAGAAGCTATTATTTTATGAAGCTCATCAACAACACGTTCTATAGAAATTATTTTAATTCGTTTCGCGTTTTTTTTGATAGATTCAAATGATTTTTCTTCAATTTTAAATTGTAGCTGGCTTGCAAAACGAATTGCTCGTAACATTCGTAAGGGATCGTCACTAAAGGTAATATCTGGATCTAAAGGGGTGCGAATGATTTTATTTTTTAAATCTTCAATACCATTAAATGGATCTAAAAGTTCACCATAAGAACCTTTATTTAAACTTATAGCCATTGCATTAATGGTGAAATCTCTACGGTTTTGATCATCTTCTAAGGTTCCTTCTTCTACAGCAGGATTTCTACTATCTTCTTTATAAGATTCTTTCCTTGCACCCACAAACTCTAATTCAATCTGATCTGTTTTTAGCATAGCTGTTCCGTAGTTTTTAAAAACGGATACGGTAGGTTTTGTAGCTAATAAACTGGATACTTTTTGCGCTAAATCGATTCCACTACCAATAGCAACAATATCAATATCTTTAGCATCACCTCGCTCCATAATATAATCACGAACATAACCACCAATAACATAACTATCAATTTTTAATAATGAAGATGCTTTTGAAACCGTTTTAAATAATGGATTGACTAAAGCTTTTATGTGATTTGAATTTGACACTAAATTATATTTTATTGAAATAGATAAATTATTTTCGAATTACTGTTACAGAACCAGTTGTGGTAATTTTTATAATTGATGATGGTTTATTAGAATTTCCTTTCTGTCCCAAATTAACTACATAGCCTACACCTTCTAATATTTTTTTATTTATTTCTTGAAAATTATTAGGAGCTGCTTTACCACTTAAGTTTGCGGAAGTAGAAACAATAGGTTTTTTGAACTTTTTAATTAATTGACCAACAAAACCATCTCGAACAACTCTAATTGCGATTGAATTATCTTCTGCAATTAAATTTTCGGCAACATGCAAGGGTCGATCATAAATAATAGTGGTGGGAGTGACTGCATACTTAATAATGTCATAGGTTACCTCTGGGATATCCTCAATGTATTGATTGAGCATTTTAAAATCCTTCACTAAACAAATCATAGATTTATTATCAGCTCTTTTTTTAAGTTGATATATTCGCTCGACAGCTTCATAATTGGTAGCGTCACACCCTATTCCCCAAACGGTGTCAGTTGGGTAAAGAATAATCCCTCCTTTTTTAAGGACATTTAGGCAATTATTTATTTCGGTTTGCATATTTTAAACAGTTATAATAAATATTTACAAAAGTACTAATTTAGATGGATAGAATTATCTTTAATATCCATGATTGTTGTTTGGTAAACTTTTCTGATAAACTATATTATCTAAGGTAATCGTTAATAATCAAATTTAAACCAATGTTCGATACCCTATTTTATATAATTCTGAAAACGGTTTTAAAATAACGTAGTATGGTTTACTGAAAATATTAATTCTTAGACGTTATACTTCTTTTAGCGTAGCGGTCTTTAGTCTTTAAACTGGATATTACCTAATTATCTATATATAAATTGTATTATCTTTGAATAAAGTTTTATAATTGAAAATATCCTTATTAATATCTACGTATAATTGGCCTAAAGCACTAGATTTAGTTTTGTTAAGTATTGAAAATCAAATATTAAAGCCAGATGAGCTTTTATTGGCAGACGATGGTTCAACAAAAGAAACCACAAATTTAATCAATGCTTTTAAGAAAAAGTCTAGTATTTCTGTTATACATGTTTGGCAAGAAGATAACGGCTTTCAAAAAACTGTTATTTTGAATAAAGCCATTGCAAAAAGTAAAGGAGATTACATTATCCAGACGGATGGAGATTGTATTTTACATCCATATTTTGTTAAAGATCACTGGTTATTGGCAAAAAAAAATATGTATTTATTTGGAAGTCGTGTTACGATTAAAGAAGAAATTTTAGCAAAATTGTTTCAGAATAAAAAAATTAAATTTAATTTTTTTTCAACAGGAATTAAGAAAAGAACTAGAACTATCCGGATACCTTTTTTTAGTATTTTTTATAAGTCAAAAATGAAATTATCAAAAAAAATGAGAGGTTGTAATATTTCCTATTGGAAAAAAGATTTTATTGCTGTAAATGGTTATAATGAAGATATGACGGGCTGGGGCAGAGAAGATTCTGAACTAATTATTAGAATGATGAATTTGGGTTGTGTTGGCAAACGTATTCGTTATTGCGGTATTGTTTATCATATATGGCATCCAATAAGTTCAAAAAGCAATCTTAATAAAAATAATCAAATCCAAGAAGATGCTATAATAAATAAGACGTTACGATGTGAAAACGGTGTCGATAAATATTTATTCCTTAAGGTTATCTAAATGAGCATTAATTGCTTTAACTGCTCTTTGGGTAGCTGTTGAACCTTCTTCTGAATAAATATTTTCTTCTTTTATGTGTTCTTGAATCGGTTTAAATTTCTTAAAATTAAATTCAATATTTTGAAGTGCTTTATTTAATTCTTTACTAGTATTAATAACTTCACCACATTGCCAAAATCTATAATTACTATCTTTTTTGAAAGAGATATTTTTAGAATTAATAAAAATACAAGGTCTAGGCGTTATTATAAATTCATATACTTGGCTAGAAACATCACCTAAATAAATAGTTGCTTGGTTTGTATAGGTCATGTTAACACTTTCTATACTTCCTAAATCAATATGGATGTTTTTAGCCTCAAAATACTTTTTAGGGATTGCTTCTTTCCTTTCCTTTCCTTTGTCTGCAAATAAATTAATATGTGGCGCAAAAATAAGGTTATAGTCAGGGTTATTATAAAAAAAATCTAAGATCTCTAAGCCATAATGATGCCATGAAGAAAAGAGAGATTTAAAATGTGGGTTATATAAAACTATTGGTTTATTATCATTAAAATATGTTTTTTTTATTTGATTTTTAATTGCATCAATTTTTGGGTAACCACACAAAATATTTTGTTTACTTAGTACTCCTCTTTCTTTTAATTGTTTGTAAAAAAAATCTCCAGTAACTAAGTGTAAATCAAAATCTACTAAATCTTTTTTATAAGCATATTCTCCACCAGCAAGGCCATGAGCAAAATAAATAAAACTTGGTTTTTTTTCATTTTCCCTATATTTATAGAGTGTGTGATGTATATAATCTGTGAAAACCAGAGCGTCAAAAGATGAAAGAAGATATTTTTTGTTTTTTTTCATCCAAAACGTTTTTCTAGGAAATGCTCTTTTTTTTAATTGATCTGTAAAAGCTCTAAATGTTTTGGTTGTAAGCTCTTCTAATATTACATTTTCTCCATTTAATCTTTTCAATGAAGCTTTTAAATAGCTATGTTTAGATGGAAATGTTAGAATAGTAACTTTATTAGTTATGGCTAATGCTACAGCAACGGTAATAAAATGATTTATATGGTGTATTTCATCTAAAAAAACAAACCCTATGTTTTGGTTTTTTGACCTATTTGCCGAAGTTGCTTTCATACTCATAAAACTTTTTAATTATTTTTATAAAAACCTAAGGATCTTTTTAATTTTTTAGAATGACACTTCCAATAAGAAGATAAATTATTTAAATCTATTTCTGTGCCATTCATCTGTAAGAATAGCTTTATTTTTTTTATTTTTTTTCCAATCTGACTTTTTTAGAATAAAACAAATAATTAAAAAGTGCTTGAACATATTAAAATTAATAATTGAACCTTTATATTTACAAAATTACAATTTCATTAGTAATATCAAAACTGTAAACAGTAAAGATTACATTCCTAATAAATATTAAAAGAAAAGATACTATGTTTTTTCTTTTATGGCAATTTAAATGAAATATAAAGAACATAAAATATTTAGCGAAGATCAGGATGTTGCTTCTATTAAAATAATCTCAGATCTTGTAAAGAACTTTGATGATTTTGATGGAGGAGAAGGAGAGCGGAATACCATTAAAAATGTGACGGCTCAAAATCTTGATTTAAATATTAAATCTTTTAAAGTTCCACATTTAGTAAATAGAATTGCCTATTCTTTTTTTAGAAAATCAAAAGCTAACCGTTCTTTTGAATATGCAAATGATTTAATCAAAAAAGGTATAAAAACTCCTAAGCCATTTGCTTATTTTGAATATAGTAATTTAAAATTATTGCATAAAAGCTTTTATGTGAGCGAGCAAATAAGTTATAACCTAACATATAGAGAGCTAACAACAGATTTAAATTATCCAGATTACAATACTATATTAAGAGAATTTACACGTTTCACTTTTGATCTTCATGAAAAAGGAGTCAATTTTTTGGATCATTCACCGGGTAATACATTGATTAAAAAAAATAAGAATACGGGTAAATATGATTTTTATTTGGTTGATTTAAATCGAATGAATTTTCATGTTTTGAGTTTTGAAGATCGCATGAAGAACTTTGCAAAGCTTACTTCTAGAAAAGATATGGTAGCTGTAATGTCTAACGAATATGCTAAGTTGGTTAGTAAAAGTGAGGAAGAAGTTTTTAGTAAAATGTGGTCACTAACAGAAAAATTTCAAAAAAAATACCATAAAAAAACAGCTCTTAAAAGAAATGTGTTTTTTTGGAAAAAGCGATATAGAAATTCCTAATTTATTTCTGATGCCAAAGTTTGTATAGTTTTTGATATTTTAAAAAGGTTACAATAAATGATTGCTTAGAAATTCGATAGCCATTTTTTCCATCAAGTATTCCCAGCCTTAAAAAATAGGATTTAAAAAAAGCCCAGGAGGGTCTGAAAATTATTTTAAAGTAGGTAGATTTTATTCCTAATTTAAAATATGCTTTTGATGCAATGCTTGAAAAATTATTAACTTTTTCCTTGTGTTCGTCATAATCTCTATAAATCCAATGGTAAAGATCTCCAGCCAATACCCCCTTTTTTTTACCATTTTTTAATCGATAGCTATCATGCGGATTGATACCTTTCCATTCTCCGCTTCCTTTTTTAAATAATCTGAGTTTTTTATCTGGATACCAATCTGAATGTTTAATCCATTGGCCACAATAATTATTTAATCTACTTGAATAAAATCCATCATGATCCCAATGTGTTTTTATCTCTAAAATAGATTCTCTAAGTTCGTCGGATAATGCTTCATCACCATCTAATGACAAGATATAATCATGTGTAGCTTGTTTTATGGCAAAATTCTTTTGTTCAATATAACCTTCAAACTTATGTTGGATAAAGCTTACGTTATAGTGTCGGCAAATTTCTTCAGTTCTATCGGTAGAGAAAGAATCAACTACAATTATCTCATCACAAACATCAACTAAAGACGCTAAACATTTTTCAAGATGTTCTTCTTCATTATAAGTAATTATTACTCCTGATAAAGGAAAAAATTTATGTTGAGCAAATAATTTATTGAAATTAGTAGGTGTAGTTTTTTTATTCTTATCCGCTAAATTATTTTCGATAAACAATGATAATTTAGATTTAAAATACGATGGTTTTAAATTTGGATAAAACGCTATTGAATTATCTTTTAATTGTTTTTTAGTTTTTTCTTCAATTAAATGAGGCTGATAATCTAATAAATGCACAGAGTCATGAAGTTTTCCATCTTCAAAAGTGGACCACATTTGTTTTTCTATCCAAGGTGAAAAAATTATAAAAGAAGGTTTATTTAGTGCCTTAGCTATATTAATGGCACCGCCATCATTACCAATTATGAAATCACAAGAATCCATAATAATAATAAACTCTCTTAAGTCTTTTCCTAGTAAATTAAAAAAGATATTTTTCTTTGTTTCTTCAGCACAGTTATTATACACTTCTTGTGCTAATTCTAGCTGATTTGGAATGTAATTGAAAAGAATATTTGCATTAATTTTACTCGAAATAAAGTCAACAATTTCAGACATATATGCTAAAGGATATGTTTTATTAGCACTACTTCCAATGATGGATATCATTACCGTCTTCTTTGAGGGATCTAAATGATAATCATCAAATATTTTGGATGCTCTTTGTCTGTCTTTATC